>Ga0302319_10000191_pt1 | contig 129905 bp, 74 predicted proteins | sample Bog_T0_2_FD_203319 | JGI IMG/M metagenome (GOLD analysis project Ga0302319, IMG submission 203319) | Peat permafrost microbial communities from Stordalen Mire near Abisko, Sweden - Bog_T0_2 | ecosystem: Environmental > Terrestrial > Soil > Wetlands > Peat | place: Sweden: Abisko, Stordalen...
CGCCGACAAAGAAGTGGCTGCCCGGCGTGGTGGGGAAGTCCGCACCAGCCGGCGAAATCGCGCCGGCGCCGATCGAGGAAACGGTCGTCGAGCGGACCGCGGTCAAAAAGTCGTCGCTGCGGCCCGAGTTGACCGCGCCCTACGTCGCGCCGGAAACGGAGTTGGAACGGACGATGGCGCGATTGTGGTGCGAGGCTCTCCGCATCGATCGCGTCGGCATCCACGACAACTTCTTCGAGCTTGGCGGCGATTCGCTGCAAGCCGCGATTTTGCTGAACCAGTTGCCGGCTGCCGTGGGACGGCAATTCTCGTTGCCGCTGCGCGACGTGTTCGAGGCGCGTACGATCGCGACGCTCGCCGGCCGCATCGAGGCGGCCCTGCAAGCCGCCGGCGCCGCCGGCGAGGGCCCCATCCCGCGAATTCCCCGGCAGGGCGAGCTGCCGTTGTCGTTCAATCAAGACTCGTTGTGGTTCCTCGGCCGCTTGGAGCCCGACCGCCCCAGCTATCTGCTTTATCTGGCGCTCGACGTCAAAGGGCCGGTCAGCATACCCACGCTCGAGCGGGCATTGAACGAGATTTTGCGGCGTCATGAAATCTTGCGGACGCGGTTTCCCGAAGTGGACGGCCGTCCGGTGCAGGTGATCGAACCCCATGCGAACCGCTCGTTGCCCGTCATCGACCTGAGCCACTTGCCGCCGCGCGAGCGCGAAGTGGAACTGCGCCGCAAGATCGCCGAAGAAATGGGTCGGCCGATCGACCTCGAAAACGGACCACTGGTCCGCATCATCCTGCTGCGCCGGGGTGAAGGCGACTACGCGATTGCCGCCAGCCTGCACCACATCATCCACGACGGCTGGTCGGTGGGCGTGGTGCTCACCGAGCTTGCCGCGCTCTACCCGGCCTTCCTCGCCGGCCGTCCTTCACCGCTGCCGGAGTTGCCGATTCAATTCGTCGACTACGCGGCCTGGCAACGAAATTGGTTGCAAGGGGAAACGCTCGAACGGTTGCAAAGCTACTGGCGCCGGCAATTGGCCGGCGTGCCACCCCTGGAGATTCCCACTGACTTTCCCCGTCCCGCGGTTCGCACCACCCGCGGATCGAGCCGGCACTGCCGACTCCCGGCGGAGACCAGCGCGGCGGTGCTCGAATTCTGCCGCCGCGAGGGCACCACCCCTTACATGGTGCTGCTGGCCGCGTTTGAAGTGCTGCTGGCGCGTTACAGCGGCCAAGACGATTTCGCCGTCGCCACGCCGGTGGCCAACCGCAGCCGGCCGGAATTCGAATCGCTGATCGGCTACCTGGTGAACGTCGTCGTATTGCGGGCCGGCCTGAGCGGCAACCCCAGCTTCCGTGAAGCGGTCGCGCGGGTTCAGCAGGTGGCGTTGGATGCCTTCGAGCATCAGGCGATCTCCCTCGATCAAGTGGTCCACGCCGTACGGCCGACGCGCGACCTGAGCCGCAACCCGATCTTCCAGGTGATGTTCGCGCTGCACAACCTGCAGTTGCCGGCGCTGCCCAACCTGTCTTTGGAAATCGCGCCGCTGGCCGACTGCCCCGCGCCCCCGTCGGCAAATTTCGATCTGACGCTGGAACTGTTCCAGACGGAAGGGGAGTTTCAGGGCTCATTGAACTTCAGCACCGACCTGTTCGACCCGGAGACCATCGACCGCATGGCGCGGCAATACCAGGTGTTGGTCGCGGCCGCGGTTCGAGAGCCGGACGGCAATATTGCCGCGCTGCCGCTGTTGGAAGAGGAGCAGCAGCGGAAGATGCTCGCCCAGGGCCGCGGCCCGGCGCGGGACTACGACCGCGAGCGACTGCCGCATCGCTTATTCGAGACCCAAGCGGAGCGGCAGCCGGACGCCGTGGCGGTGGTGCTCGGCGATCAGCGTTGGAGCTACGGCGAGCTGAACGCCCGTGCCAACCAGCTTGCCCGCTATCTGCGTTGCCAGGGGGTCGGCCCGGAAGTCCGCGTGGGAATTTGCCTGGAGCGGTCGCCGCAGTTGGTGGCGGCGGTGCTGGCGGTGATGAAAGCCGGCGGCGGATACGTGCCGCTCGATCCGGCCTACACGCAGGCCGCGGAGGAGCGATTCAAGTTCGTGCTGGCCGACGCCCAGGTGTCGCTGCTGCTGACCGATTCCACGCTGTCCGCCGCCCTCGATACCGGGCCGGCGCGGCGGATCGTCCTCGATGGCGAGGTGCGCGAGGAAATCCAGTGCGAGGGCCGCGAGGATCTGAACGCCGCGCCCTCGGCGGAACACCTGGCCTACGTGCTCTACACGTCCGGCTCGACCGGCCGTCCCAAAGGGGTGATGGTCACGCAGGGCAACCTGCTCAACGCCTACCATGGCTGGCGGGAAGCCTACGGGCTGGGCGCCGAAGTGCGCTCGCACCTGCAAATGGCCAGCTTCAGTTTCGACGTTTTCGAAGGCGACCTGGTGCGGGCGCTGTGCTCCGGCGGCAAGCTGGTGATCTGCCGCAAGGAAATCCTGCTCGACCCCGTGGAACTCTTGGGCCTGATGCGGCGCGAGAGCGTGGATATCGCGGAGTTCGTGCCGATCGTGCTCCGCAACCTCGTGGAGTATCTCGAGGAGACCGGGCAAACGCTGGACTTCATGCGGCTGGTGATTGCCGGCTCCGACGCCTGGTACGCGGCCGACCACCGGCGAGCCCGCCGCGTGCTCGGTCCGCGGACGCGGCTCGTCAACTCCTATGGCCTCACCGAGACGACCATCGACAGCTCCTATTTCGAGGGGGACGTGGGCTTGAGCGCCGACACGGCGCTGGTGCCCATCGGCCGGCCGCTGCCCAACGTGCAGCTCTACGTACTCGACGAAAGGATGCGGGCGGCGCCGCCGGGATTGCCTGGCCAGCTCTACATCGGCGGCCGGGGCGTTTCGCGGGGGTACGTCAATCCGGACCTCAACGCCGAGCGTTTCCCGCCGGACCCCTTCGCCGCCGCGGCCGCGGCGCGGCTCTGCCGCACCGGCGATCGGGCCCGCTGGCGCCCCGACGGCCAGTTGGAGTTTCTCGGCCGCGCCGACAACCAGGTGAAGATTCGCGGCTATCGCATCGAGCCCGCCGAAGTGGAGCAGGTGTTGCGGGAGCATCTCTCGGTGGTCGACGCCGCGGTGGTGGCGCGGCCGCGAACCGCCGGCGACCTGCGGCTGGTGGCCTACGTCGTGGGCCGCAGCGGTGAAACGCCGGAGATTTCCGAGCTGAAACCGTTTCTCGCCGAGCGTTTGCCCGACTACATGATCCCTTCGGCGTTCGTGCCGCTGGCCGCACTGCCGGCGACGTCGAGCGGTAAGCTGGACCGTAAGGCGCTGCCCGAGCCGGATTGGAGCCAGACCGTGGCGGAACGCGAATTTGTCGCCCCGCGCACGGCCACGGAGCAACAACTGGCGGCGATCTGGTGTGAAGTACTGAATCTCGACCGCCTCGGCGTGCACGACAACTTCTTCGATTGCGGCGGCAATTCGCTGCTGTCGTTGCGGCTGGTCGCCCGCGTGCGCAAACAATACGCCGTGGATTTGCCGCTGGTCACATTGTTCACCGCGCCGACGGTCGCCGAATTGGCCGAGCGGATCGAGAGACTCCAGTCGCCGGTCTCCGCGGTCAAGGCGGCCGCGCAAGACTTGCCCAAGCCCCAACCGTCGCGGCCGACGCCGGACGGAACGGTGAACTGGAACGCCGAGATCCAACTCGACTCCGCCATCCGCGTCACCGCCGATTTGCGCGCGGCGGCGGCCGAGCCCTCCCACGTCTTGCTTACCGGCGCTACGGGATTCCTGGGCGCGTATCTGTTGCGGGAACTGCTTCTGCGGACGAGCGCCGACGTCTACTGTCTGGTCCGTGCGCCGAATCCCGAGGAGGCCCGGAAAAAAATCCTCCGCAACCTGGAGCAATATGAGCTGCGCGGCGCGCGATCCTCGCCGCGGATCATCCCCGTGTGCGGAGATCTGGCGCAGCCGCGGCTGGGCCTGGCCGCCGACGAATACCAGCGGCTGGCCGAAGTCGTGGATGCCGTCTATCATAACGGCGCCTACGTCAATTTCGTCTATCCCTACCCGATGCTCAAATCGATCAACGTGACGGGCACGGTGGAAGTTCTTCGGCTGGCCACGCACGTCAAAGTCAAGCCGGTCCATTTCGTCTCCACGCTCTCGGTCTTCGAATCGCCCGACTACGCCCCGTTGGGACGGGTCGACGAGCGGCAACCCCTGGAGGCCTTGGCCAGCTTGCAAAGCGGCTACGCGCAGAGCAAATGCGTCGCGGAAAAGCTGGTGCAGACGGCCGCCGCGCGCGGCCTTCCCGTCGTCGTCTATCGCCCCGGACGGGTCACTGCCGACTCTGCGACCGGCGCGGAAAGCCCGGCAGACTACACCACGATGCTGTTCCGGCTGTGCGTCGAGCTGGGAATGGCCCCCATGGCCGGCGACACGGTGGAGATGACGCCGGTGGATTACGTGGCGCGGTCCATCGTGGCCCTGGCCCAATCGCCGGAATCGCCGGGCCGGACGTTCCACCTGATGAATCCGCGGCCAGTGCCGCTGGGCGACATCTACGAGGCGATCCGCTCGTGCGGATATGAGCTCCGCGAGGTGCCGCTGGACGTGTTGCGGTCGCAAGCGATCGCATTCGGAGCCCGATCGAAAGACGAGTCGTTCGCCGCATTCGCCCACTGGCTGACGCTCATGACGCCGCCCGAGAGTGCGGCGGGCACCGCGCCGCTGCAACCGATTATCGTGTGCAAAGAGACCCTCCAGCTCCTCGATCAGTTGGGGGTGTCATGCCCGCTAGTAGATGTGGAGTCGCTGCGGAAGCTGTTGGCCTTCCTCAACCGGAAGCGGGCACTCCCGGTTCCCATCCGCGCCGGCAATAGTAGTTCAGATGGGAAAAATACTACAACTAATGATGGTATGCCGCGACCGTCCGACGAAAACGAAACGGCTGAGCCCTGGTCGCGTCAACCGCATTCGTTGGTGCCGCTGCGTCGAGAAGGCTCAGGAAGGCCTTTATTCCTCATTCACGGCCTTGGGGGCTATGCGACCGCCCTGGTGCCCTTGGCACGTGGCCTGGCCGTGGATTGCCCCGTGTATGGACTTCAGGCCCAGGGGCTGGATGCGAGCCAGACGCCCCACGATTCAATCGAAGCCATGGCCGCATTTTACCTGGGCGAGATACGGGCGGTGCAACCCAAGGGGCCATACCTGTTGGGGGGTTGGTCGATGGGGGGGGTCATCGCTTTGGAAGCGGCACGGCAATTGGGCGGGGCGGGTGAAGAGGTCGCGCTGCTGGCCATGCTCGATACTTATCTTTCGCTGGCCGACTTCCAGAAGCTGGATCTGGATGACCAGGCAGTGTTACGATGGATTGCTCCGCGTCTGAAGCTTTCGGTGGCGGAGCTGAGGAAGCTGCCGCTGGAGCGGCAGTGGGAACGGATCGAGGAACAGGCAATGCGGTCGGAGGGGATCGGGGTGGCGGAGATTCACCGCTTGGCCGTGGTGTGCAAGGCCCATCTGGCCGCGCTTCGCTGCTACGTACCCCAGCCTTATCCGAGACCGGTCGTGCTCTTCGCGGCTGGTCGTGGGGGGGGAAATCCGACCGCCCCCTGGGTCTCGCTCTGTCCCAGGCTCCGCGTCGAGCCGGTTTCCGGCGATCACTACACGATGTTGTGCAAGCCGGATGTGGAACTGCTGGCCGAACGCCTTGGCCGCCAGCTCCGGGAAGCCCTGGGGGGTGGAGAAATGACGAGGAACGCATGAGACTGATCCTGTTTTTATTGCGGGCGTCCTGGCGGGCGGCGCTGGTGGGCGGATTGGTGGGCATGGGCAGCGGCATTGCCAGTATGGGACTGGTGGCCCTGATCTACTGCACGCTCAGCAATCCGGGCGCGGCGTCACTGCGCGTGGTGGGATTATTCGCCGCCCTGTGCGTGATGGTGCTGCTGACGCGGGTCGGTTCGCAGATGCTGCTCTCGCGGCTGACGCTGACCACCGTGTCGCGGCTGCGGATCGGGCTTTGCCGCCGCATCCTCGAATCGCCCTTGGCGCACCTGGAAGAGATCGGCGTCGATCGGATGTTGGCTTCGCTCACCGGCGACGTGGGCCTGGTGGCGCAAGCCATGAACGGCGTTCCCGTGCTGGTGGTGAACCTGGTCGTGCTGGCCTGCGGCCTGGTCTACCTGGGCTGGCTCTCGCTGAGCCTGGCGCTGGGGACCGTGGTGTTTCTCGTGCTCGGCGTGACGAGTTACTGGTTTTCCTCGCGGCGGGCGCAGCTCTACGTATGGAAGTCGCGCGTGGCCCAGGACGTGCTGATGAAGCGCGTCCGGGGGCTGATCGAGGGCGTCAAGGAGCTGAAAATGCACCGAGAGCGGCGCCGCGAGTTCTTCGACGAAGTGATCGAGGCGCAGGAATCGGTGCGGGTGAGCCAATTCTACGGCGACTGCCTGCACGACGCGGCGATCGCCTGGGGACGCCTGACGTTTTTCATCGCCATCGGCCTGTTGCTGTTCGCCTGGCCGCGGATCTTCCCGGTCAATGCGGCCACGCTGACCGGCTACACGCTCACGATTCTGTATATGATGTCCCCCTTGGAACAGATCGTGGGCTGGCTGCCGTTCTTGACCTGGGCTTCCAACTCGGTGGCGCAAATCGACCGCTTGGGCCTGATGCTCAACGACGGTCCGGTCGAAGAGACCGCCGCCGCCGCGCCGATGGAACAGTGGCGCGAAATCGAGATCGCCGGCCTGGTGCACTCCTATCGCCGCGAGGGACAGCCGCACGGTTTCGCGCTCGGCCCCATCGACATGACGCTCCATCCCGGTGAAATCGTGTTCATCATCGGCGGCAACGGCAGCGGCAAGACCACCCTGGGCAAACTGGTCACCGGCCTGTACGTGCCGGAACAGGGCGAGATCCGCGTCGACGGCGAGCCGATCACCGCCGCCAACCGCGAAAGCTACCGGCAGTTGTTCGCCGCCGTTTTCGACAATGCTTTGCTGTTCGACAGCCTCTGGGGGATCGGCGGCGCCGACCTGGATGAGCGCGCCCGGCGATACCTGCGGCAGCTCGAGCTGGACCAGGTGGTCACGGTGACCGACGGCGTTTTTTCCACCACCCAATTGTCGCGCGGCCAGCGCAAGCGGCTGGCCTTGCTCACGGCCTATCTGGAAGACCGGCCGATCTACCTGTTCGACGAATGGGCGGCGGATCAGGATCCCGTGTTCCGGAAAGTGTTCTACCTCGAGTTGCTGCCGGAATTGAAGCGGCAGGGCAAAACCGTGGTGGCCATTACCCACGACGACCGTTATTTCGCCGGCGCCGATCGTGTGATCAAGCTGGAAGAGGGAAAAGTGGTGGAGGCATTTCGGCATGAAATCGTGCAGCCCGCCGGGCTTTAGTGCCGATTTCGATAAGTTGGCAAGTATCGCAGGGTGCGTGCTCTCACCCGCCCTGCCCTGGAATTTAAACCGTTGGTGATACCATGAGAACTTTTCTGAGCCTGGTGATCGTGGTCGTGCTGGCCGGTGTGTTCGGGGTCTATTACTGGCACGGCGGCCCCGAGCCGCTAAAGTTCCGCACGCTGCCCGTCGATCGCGGCGATTTGTTGATCGGCTCGACCGCCACGGGGACCGTGGAAGCGGTGGAATTCATCGACGTCGGCGCGCAGATCGTCGGCCTGGTGACCGCCTTCGGTCCCGATCGCGACCGGCCGGGCAAGACCGTCGATTACAATTCCCGGGTCAAAAAAGGCGACGTGCTGGCGCAGTTGGACGACCAGCCTTACCTGGCGGCCCGCGACAACGCCCGGGCGACCCTCCGGCTCCAAGAGGCCGACTTGCTGCAGGCCCGGGCCCGAGAGAAGCAGGCCCGCAACGAGTTCGAGCGCGCCGAGAAGCTCAAGGATACGAATTCCAGGGCCGACTATGAAAACGCCGAATCGCAATATGCGATTGCGCAGGCGAATCGGGCGATGAGCGAGGCCCGCCTGGAGCAGGCCAAAATTGCCCTGCGGCAGTCCGAGATCAACCTCAGCTACACGACGATCGTTTCTCCCATCGACGGCGTCGTGATCGCTCGCCGCGTCAACGTGGGCCAAACGGTGGTGGCGGGGATGAACGCTCCGAGCCTGTTCCTGCTGGCCAGGGACCTCAGTCATTTGGTGGTCTGGTCGGCCGTGGACCAGGCCGACATCGGCGACATCAAGCTCGGCCAGAAGGTGACTTTCAAGGTCGACGCGTGCCATGACCGGATCTTCATCGGCAAGGTGGCGCAGATCCGCTTGAACGCCGGCTTGCAGGCGGGGGTGGTGACTTACGGCGTAATCATCGAGGTGGACAACGCGGACGGCGCGCTGAAGCCCTACATGATCGCCAATCTCCGCTTCGAAGTCGCCCGCCGCACCAACGTCGTGCTGGTTCCCAGCCAAGCTCTGCGGTGGCGGCCGACCTGGGAGCAGATATCCCTCTTGGCCCGCGCCGGCTTGAAATGCCCCACCGCCAAGATCGCCGGAGCGGACGAGAAAAAAACCGACACGGAAGAAGACAACGAACCGAAGGTCGAGGTCAGCTCGCCCACCGTCTGGCTGCTCGCCGACGACGGCTTGGTGCGGCCGGTGGCCGTCAAGACCGGCCTGACCGACGGGTTGGCGACCGAGCTGATGGGAAACGAAGTGCCGCCCGGCTCGGCCGTGGTGGTCAACGCGTTGCGGCCGCCCAAACCGGATTTCGTTTCCGGCTTCGTCGCCAAAGTCCTCAAGAAGTGAGCGCACCGGCGCTTTCCTGCCATGCCCCTCATCGAACTGCAGCACATCGACAAAACTTACCGCCTCGGCGACGTGGACTTGCCGGTCCTCAAGGACGTCTCGATCTCCATCGAGCGGGGAGAGTTCGTGGCGTTGATGGGCGCGTCGGGTTCGGGCAAGACCACGCTGATGAACCTGCTGGGCTGTCTCGACCAGCCCACCGCCGGCTCCTACCGCTTCGAGGACCTGGAGGTGACGCGGCTATCCCGCAGCCAGTTGTCGCTGATCCGCAGCCGCCGCATCGGCTTCGTCTTTCAGAGTTTCAATCTGCTCCCCCGCACGACCGCGCTGGACAACGTCCGCATGCCCAGCGCGTATTCCGCGGAAAAACACAGCCGTCGCCGGGTGCAACAGCGGAGCCGCGAGCTGTTGGCAATGCTCGGCTTGGAATCGCGGCTGGACCACGCCCCGGCGCAATTGTCGGGCGGCGAGCAACAGCGCGTGGCCATCGCCCGCTCGCTGGTCAACCAGCCGCTGTTGCTGCTGGCCGACGAGCCGACGGGCAATCTGGACTCGACGACCGGCAAGGAAATCTTGCAGATCTTCCGCCGCTTGAACGTGGAGCAGGGAATCACCATCCTGCTGGTGACGCACGACGCCGAGGTGGCCCGCCATGCCGACCGGGTGATTCGCATCGCCGACGGCCGGATCGTGGAAGACTCCGGCACGGTGCGCTCCGAGCCGGCGGACGCGGCGCCGGCCCCGCCGCAGGGAGCGATCGGCTGGCGCCGCCAGCGGCATAGCTTGCGGGTTGCTGCCGGGGCCACGCGGATCGCCCTGGCCGCGCTGCGCCGCAACGTGATGCGGACGGCGCTGACCATGCTCGGCGTCATCATTGGCGTGGCGGCCGTGATCGCCATGATGGAAATCAGCCGGGGGGCGTCGACCGCGATCCAGGTGACGGTGACCAATATGGGCGCCAATACGTTGGTCGTCACCCCGGGAACGCCCAAGGGAAAATCGCTGCGCTTCGGCCAGAAAACCAACAGCCTCACGCCGGATGACGCCGAAGCCATCCGCCACGACTGTTCCATGGTCGTCACCGCGGCGCCCCTGGTGGGTTCTTACGGACAGGTGGTGTGCGGCAATCGCAATTGGACCCCCACCTACGTCACCGGCAGCACGGCCGCCTTTCTGGCGATGCGAAACTGGTCGCAGTTGGATCTGGGGCGGGTATTCACCGAGCGCGAGGTCGTCAGCAGCAGCAAGGTCTGCCTCATCGGCCAGACCCTGGTTCGCCAGTTGTTCGGCGACCGCTACCCCATCGGCGCGGAAATCCGCGTGCGGAACGTGCCGCTGACCGTGATTGGCGTCTTGAGCGAGAAGGGCGCCGACTTCCTCGGCGCCGACCAGGACGACATCCTCTTCGCGCCTTGGACTACCATCAAGTACCGGCTCAGCGGGGGCGGCGGTCCCGGCATCCCCGCCCAGGAGCTGGAACATGCGCCGCCCGGCCCCACGCTTGCCGAACGGCTCCCCGGCAGTTTTCATTGGCTGCGCACCGAAACCATCGACCAGATCCTGGTCAAAGCCGCCTCGCCCGAGGCGATCCCCAGAACGTGCGAACAGATCAGCCAGTTGCTGTTGCAGCGGCACCGCGTCGACGAGGAGGAGACGGACTTCCACATCTGGGACAACGCCGAGGTGTCGAAGATCTTCAAGAAGATCGTCGCCATGCTCTCCAACCTGGGCTTGACGGTGGCCGCCATTTCGCTGATCGTCGGCGGCGTGGGCATCATGAACATCATGCTCGTGTCGGTGACCGAGCGCACCCGCGAGATCGGCCTGCGCATGGCGGTGGGCGCCGACAGCAAAGACATCCGCCGGCAATTCCTGGTGGAAGCCGTGGTGCTCTGCCTGGTGGGCGGATTCGTCGGCATCCTGGTGGGACGCGGCGGCTCGTTGCTCGCCGGGGCCCTGCTGGGGTGGCCCACGGCGGTCTCGGCCGCCGCCGCCGCCGTGGCCGTGGTCGTCTCCGTGCTCGTCGGCATCGTCTTCGGTTACTACCCGGCCTGGAAAGCCTCCCGCCTGAACCCCATCGATGCCCTGCGTTACGAATAAATGGCCGGGATGTTTCCGGGCCTGGCCCCGGGGACCTTCCGGCCGGCCTCCGAGGTACATCGACGATGGCGCACTTCGCAATCATTTGCCCCGAAGAAGCGGGGCACTTGTTGTCGCTCGGGGCCATCGGGAATGAGTTGGTCGGCCGAGGGCATCGCGTGACCATGCTGGGTTCCGAGCGGGCCGCCGGGATCGCGGGACAGCTCGGTTTGCCGTTGCACGAGCTGCACACCGACGACGTCCCCCCGAAATCGTCGCTGCCGCTCTGGTTGGCCTTCAGCCTGTTCGGACAGGGTTGGCGCATCGCCCTGCGCAACGCGTTTCGCTGGCGCGCCGAAGTTGTCCTCCGCAAGGTGCCGCCGGCGCTGGCCGAGTTGGCCGTCGACGGCCTGATCGTCGATCAGACGGTCTCGGCCGCGGGAAGCGTGGCCGAGCAAGCCGGCGTTCCCTTCGTCACGATATGCTCGGCGTTGGTGTGGAACGAAGAGCCCGTCGTGCCGCCCCCTTTCACCGCCTGGCCTTACGGCGACGACGAACGATCCCTGGTCCGCAATCGCCGCGGCTACGCCGGCTGGCACTGGTACATCCGGCCGGAGCTGCAGGCCATCAACGGCTATCGAAAGGCCCGCAAGCTCGCGCCCTTGGCGCGGATCGACGACGCGTTTTCCACCTTGGCGCAGGTATCGCAATTGTGCCCGGAATTCGATTTCCCCCGGCGGGAGCTGCCCGCTCATTTTCATTACATCGGCTCGTTGGCCGCGCGGCGCCGCGCCGCCGCGGCGCAGGAGTTTCCCTGGGACCGCTTGGATGGCCGGCCCTTGATTTTTGCCTCGCTGGGAACGGACCCTTATCCCTGCAACCTGCCCGTTTTCCGCAAGATCCTCGCAGCCTGCGCCGGACTGGACGCGCAGTTGGTGCTGGCTTTGGGAAAGTGGAGCGACAAACAGGATTCGGTGCGCGAGAAGCTCGGCCCGATTCCCGACAACGCGCTGGTGGTCGACTTTGCCCCGCAACTGGAGCTGCTCGACAAGGCGGCGTTGTTGATTACGCACGCGGGCGTGAACACGGTGCTCGAAGCGCTTTGCCGCGGCGTTCCCATGGTCGCCCTGCCGCGCAACGCCGATCAGCCGGGAATGGGGGCCCGCGTGGCATATACGGGAGTGGGCTTGCTCGGATCCTTTCCACAAACTACGCCCGCCGAGCTGCGGCAGTTGATCATCCGCGTGCTGGCGGAAGAATCGTTCCGGCAGCAAGCCCAGCGGTTGCAGCGGGCGATGTTGGCCGCGGGCGGCGCCGCCCGGGCCGCCGAGATCGTGGAGCAGGCCGTGCTGACGCGTCGCCCGGTTCTTCGAATTTAGATTTCAAATTTCAGATTTCCAACTTCCCCAATGGCGCATTTCGCAATCATCAGCCCCGACGCGGCCGGTCATCTCCTGGCGATCGGCAGCGTGGGAAAGGAGTTGGTCGGCCGCGGGCATCGAGTGACCGTCGTGGCCCTGGCCGAGGCCGAGCCGATTACGCAACGGCTGGAGCTTCCCCTGTTCAAGCTGGATAATGACGATGTTCCCGCCTCCGCCGACTACCTGTTGCGGCCGGCCTTTGCGATCTGCGGCGGCCGTTGGATTCTCGGCCATCGCCGCTGGTTCGAATCGTACGCCCACGTGATGCTCCGCAAGGTGCCGGCGGCGCTGCGGGAGTTGGCGGCCGACGGGGTCCTGATCGACCAGAACTTGCTGGCCGGAGGCACCGCGGCGGAGCGGAGCGGCCTGCCCTACGTCACGATCTGCTCGGCGCTGCCCTTTCACGAAGAAATCGGAATGCCGCCGCTATTCACCGCCTGGGGGTACGCGCAAGGGTGGCGGGCCCGGTGGCGCAATCGCCTGGGCTACGCCGGTTGGCACTGGTTCATGCGGCCCGCCATGAAGGTCATTCACCGCCAGCGGAGGGCCTGGCGGCTTCCGCCGCTGGCGCGGGTGGACGACGTATTTTCCCCGCTGGCGCAGATCTCGCAGTTGTGCGCCGAGTTTGATTTCCCGCGCCGCGAGCTGCCGCCGCAGTTTCATTACATCGGCTCGTTCGCCAACCGACGGGTCAACGCCGGTCAGCAGTTCCCCTGGCATCGGCTGGATGACAGGCCCTTGATTTTCGCCTCGTTGGGAACCATTCCCGACCCGTCCAATCTGCCGGTTTTCCGCGCGATCTTGGCGGCATGTGCCGAGTTGGACGCGCAACTGGTGCTGGCCCTGGGGCAATGGCGCGACAAACAAGATTCCGTGCAAGAGCAACTCGGACCGGTTCCCGCCAACGCGCTGGTCGTCGACTTCGCGCCGCAAATGGAATTACTCGACCGCGCGGCGCTGCTGATCACCCACGCCGGCGTAAACACGGTTCTGGAAGCACTCTCCTGTGGCGTGCCCATGGTCGCGTTGCCGCGCAATACCGATCAGACCGGCATGGCGGCGCGGGTGGCCTATACCGGAGCCGGACTGCGAGCCTCGTTCCGACGCTGTGAGCCCCTGGAGCTGCGCGCTTTGGTCCAACGCGTGCTGGCCGAGGATATCTTCCGCCGCCGCGCCCGAGAGCTTCAGCGGGCGATGCTTGCCGCGGGAGGATCCCAGCGGGCGGCCGAGATCGCCGAGGAGGCCCTGACCACGCGGCGCCCGGTCAAACGTCCGGGAACCGACGGCCGGTGAGTCGCATCCGCCGCCGCGTCGCGTTAATATTCCTTTCATGCCCGCAGCGACGGATGCCGGGCGACCCACAGCACCTGGATCAGCAGCGACAGCAAACCTGCGTTTCGCGCGGCCAAGGCGGCGATGGCGACGACCGTCAGTATGCCGGGATGGCCACCCGTACCCGCTTCCATCAGCGCCCAGAAAAGGATCGGAAACACCACCAGCGTGAGAAGACAAACGATTAAGAACACCACGAAGATCGTTCGCCGCTGCCGTGGCGTGCCGGGCATGAGGCAGATCACGGGCACGAGCCACAGGATATACTGTGGTGAGAGCACCTTGGCGGTGAGCAGCAGGGTCAGCAGGCAAGCGGCGACCATGCTGATCGTAAGGCCGGCGGAGGCCTGCCCCACGGTGATGGGCGACGACCGCGCCGACGTGGGGACAGCGCGCCGCCAAGGAATCGCCATCGTACCATAGGCTGCCGAAAGCAACAGGATCCCGCCGATCATCGCGATGGTTGCCAACTTCGCCAGCCGCGGCGTCCATGCCGAAACGACGTTCGTCGATCCATAGGAGTTCGAGACCGCGACGGGATCGCCCAGCAGATATGCCGTAAGGCAGACGGTGGCATAGGTCGATTCGACCTCGATGCCGCGATCCTGGTGATAGTCCAGGAAGGACAGGCTTTTCTTGCCGCCGATGATATAGGCGGGCAAGAAGCACGCGGCCGACAGACCCAGGATCATCGCGGCGTTGATCCCCGCCCGCGCGGCGATTTCCAGCCCGAACCGGGCCCCCGATTGGCGCTCGCGGCGAAAAAATCGCAGACCGCCGACGGCCCAAAGCGGAATGAGGAAGAGGGGGGCCAGCTTGTAGGCCACCGCTGCGGCCAGAATCAGAAAGGCCAGATTCCGCTTCGATGACGTGACCAGCACGCCGAGGCTGATCGTGAGCAGCGCGGCCAAGGGCAAGTCGAGACGGTCATACATCACGTAGGAAAACAAAGCCCCGCCCGCCACGTACACCAACAGCCGGCCGGATGTGGCCTGCCAAGACTCGTGCGGATAGATTCGCCGCAGCAAACAAGTCAGCAGTACGAACAACGCCAGGTCCACGGCCGCCATTTGCAAGCGAAAGGCGACCTGGTATTGTCGGAGCGAAACCGGGCGTGCAGGGGCCCCGCCCCCTATCGCCGAGAGCGCCAGCCGCGGGGCGACGATCGGCACCAGCGCCAGCGGCGGGTATTCGAAAACCTGTCCGTCATGTACCCCAATGTCGCTGGAAGCCGGTCCTTCGGCTGCCGCCTTGGCTGTCGCGGGGAGGGCGCGAAACGCGAAAAAGGACATCCCCAGCCGGTGCGCCGACTCGAACTCCACCGCATACCCGGCAAAGCCCGGGATATCGCTGCCCAGCAGCGGCATCCAATGCGGTATCAACCGGGTGACGGCCAGCAGCGCAACGACCCACGGGAAGACGCCGTACCGGCCAAATTTATTCATCTTCCGCACCAGGTATTTCCGAAGGTGTTTCCAGCGACCGGGAAAATTGGAAGGATACCAGGCGTCATACCCCCTGTCCATGATCGACCGCCCGTCGTGCGACTACGCGACGATCGGGTCCGGGCCGGCAAGAGCGGCATGGCCGACACCCCCATCGCCGCGGCAGACCAGGCCGCGTGTTATGCACATGGTCGCACTTGACAACTCCGGAAACCGCCGTCAAGATCCATTCCCGCGGCCCCTCGGCGAGATCCCTTCCGTCACAACCACCGTGCGAGCCGAGGGCCGGATCTGAAAGTGAGGATTCCCATCGTCCCCATTGCTCGCGATCCGCTTCCGGGCGCCGCGAAGCCGGCGTCGTTCCTGGGACACCCATGGCCGCGGTGGATGGTCGTCCTGTGCCTGGCGGGACACTTTTGGGCGACCTGCCACACGTTGCCGCTGTCGACGGTGTGGAAATATCCGATCTTGCCCTACAACGATTTCGCGGTGCACGCGCATCGGGCGGGCGTCTTCCGCGAGGCCTTCCGCCGCAGCGGCGACACCTGGGGCTGCGATCCGGCCGTCTGCGGCGGCGACGTGCTGCATCCGACCCAGGAAGTGGGCAGTTGGATCTATGAAGCGGCCGCGGTGCTGCTTCCACGCGTGGAGACGGGGAGACTGGTCACGGCCATCGTGTGGTGCGCCGTGTTGATCGCGCCGCTGTTCTTGCTCGGGGCCGGCCGGTTGCTGGATTTCGATACGGAACAGATCGCCTGGGGACTGCTGCTCGCCGACGGCTTCCTCTGGCTCGATCCGGCGCATTGCCTCTTGCTTTACGTGGGCATGGCGGCATTCTTGTTGGCAAGCTACGTCTGCCTGTTCGTGCTTGCGCTGTACGACCGGTTCCTCCGCGGACCAACGGCGTTAGGTTACGCGGGAGTGGTGTTGGCAGCCAGCCTGCTGTTCTTTGTGCATCCCTTTGGGCCGGTGGCCATTCTGCCTGCGCTGCTGTGGCTGATCGTCAGGGCGCCGGGCGTACGCCGGCCATGGCGGCTGGCGACGCTCATTACGCCCCTGCCGATCGCCGCTCTGAACGCCTTCTGGCTGACTCCCGTCCTGGCGGGCCTGCATTCGTCGCCGCCGCCGTGGCGGACGACGCTGAACCTGCAATTGCCCTACTGGACCTGGCGCGACTGGAATGACTTCCTGGTCTCAGTCCCTCCGCTGCTGATGGTTGGACTGGGAGTGCTTCTGGTCACTAGCGGAGTGGGCCTGTTTGCGGTCGCCCGGCGACGATCGCCGGTCACGGTCGTCGCGCTGGGGCTGACGCTGCTGGTGAGCCTGCTGCTGTTCTTATTCGCCTCGTTTTGTCCCCTGACCCGCTTCCTTCAGCCGGTCCGCTTCGTGGCCGTGTTCCTGAACCTGACGGCATTGCTGACCGGCTGCGCGATCCCCGGCGTCTGCCGCAGCCTGCGGTTCCCCGGGTTCGTCTCGGGCGCCATATACGCGACGGTGGGCGGGGCTCTCGTCGCCGCGGTCGCGTTTTTCGGTCAGCGATTGACGCCCCCGCAAGACGCCGTCGAGCTGATCGATTTCATCCGCTACCGCACTCTGGCGAACGACCGCATACTCTTGGAAGCCGCGCCGCCCTATCCCTTTCTCGGCAAGATCCTGCCGGCGATCGCGCAGCGGGAGATCTTCAGCAGCGTCTTTCCCGATTTGCAGGACCCGATCCAATTCGCATGCGCGCCGTCGTTTGGCCGCAGCGCGGAAGAGTGGTCCGTCGATCAAGTTCGCGAGGTCCTCGCGCGGTTCAACGTCAATTGGGCGATTGTCCGCGATCCTCCCTGGCGGGAGTTTTTCCGCAAGATCGCCGGACGTCCCGGCATGGCGCTGGGACCCTACGAGGCGTTCGCCTTAGGCCGCGATCACTCGCGCTTTCTGGTGGGCAGCGGCGAGGTGCTCTCCGGCGTCAACCGCCTGGAGCTGCGGAACGTCGGCAGCCCGCAAGATTACGTGGTGATCCGCTACCGTTATCATCCCGGCTGGGTGTGCGACGGCCCGGGCACGATCGAGCCTTTCCCTACGCCGGACGACAGCGGCGGACTGCTGCTGATCCGTCACCCCGCGCCCACGACCGTGCTGCGCTTCGACCCGGTCCGGGCTTTACGCACCCCCTGGCCGGCGGCATGCAGCGCGAGGCCGGCGCCGTCGCAGGGCCACTGACCGGGCGGCCGACGTTGCGCAAAATGTTCTATACTCTGGTTGAGGCAGGACTTTCGAATCGCCTACCCCCCCACCCCCGTGGTGGACACAACGCCCCGGCCGGAACAACCCCATGAAAATCCAAGCTTTCGTGTTCAATTGGGTCGGTCACGAGCAGAATGCCGCAACGCTCGAGCAACAACTGGGCGGCCTATGCGATGTGACGGTGGTCAACAGCGATTCCAGCGTCGAAAACCGGCATCCGGCGTGGCAACACGTCGGCGACGAAGCCTACTTCGCCGCCCAATGGAACAAGGCCCTGGAGCTGTTCGACGCGGACGCGCTCTTTCACATCCAGGCCGATGCCTCGGCCCCCTGCTTTGCCGAGATTCTCGAGCGGTGCCGCTTTGCGATCGGCCAGCGCGGTTGCGGGATCTACGCCCCGAACGTGGACTTCACTCATTGGACCTACGATCGTGCTCGCCTGCGGGCGATCGACGCCGAGTTGTTCGAAGTTCCTCATACCGATTGCACTTGCTGGGCCATCGCGCGCGAAGTGCTCCAGCGGGCGCCGCGCGTGGATCCCGTTGCAAACAAGTTCGGCTGGGGCATCGATTCGATGATGATAGCCACCGCGCGGCTGCTGCGAAAGAAAGTGGCTCGCGACTATCGCTTCACCTTGGCCCACCCGCAAGGGACGGGCTACAACCAGGCCACCGCCATCCGGCTGGCGAAGGCCATGCTGAATAGTTTGCCCGATGATCTCCGCGAAATGCAGCAACTCGTCAGAATCGAAGCGGAACGCCTGCGCACCCGTTCCGTGTGGGAGCGATACTACGTCGTTTTCCAACAACTGAAGTCGCTCGCGGGGTGGAGATAGGGATAGCGCCGCGATCAACTTCCGCCCGCATCCCGCCGTACGCGGCTGCCGACGTTCTCGGGCATCATCTGCCTGCCACACGCGACCCTCAACGCTCCATCTCACCGCGAAGCAGTTCTACGTTTGATCGGAGTGTCTGTCGCCGTGAGTTGCCTCGATTCGCATGGGCGATCCGCAGCGATTCCATACGATTGGGATTATCGGAATCCAGCACGTGCGATTCTCTCGTGCCGGGGTAATATCACGAATCTGCAATCGATTTCGCCGCTGTGGAATGGGCAACATGGTTTGCCGCAGCCGTGATGAGTTCGTTCGAGTGCCGGGCTGTGTTCGGACAGTCAGGATCAAACGGAAGCGGCCCGTCCGACGCGAAGAAATACAGGTTGTCCCGCCTGGTTGCCGCGAGTATGCCAGGCTTGTCTTCCCAGACACTTTCATAAACCGTCGCATTGACGAAGTGGGGCGTAAGAAACCGGAGCAGATCTTGCTTCGACCGAAACGCGTATTGGTGGTGGCAATCGGTGGCCTCACGGGCAGCGCCGAGGGTCCAACCGGCAAGGATGCCGCCCGGCTTCAACCGCGTCCGTAGCTCCACGAGCAGGGACTGGATTTGCTCCGGCGTGAAGTAATGAATGGCCCCGTCCCAGATGATGGCGTCATACTCGCCTTTCGGGATCTCCTTAAGGATGTCCCGCACAAGGTAAACGACGTTGGGAGCGCGGTGGTATTTTTTGGCAAACGCGATCGCGGCGGGGTTGATGTCCACCGCCGTCACGCTCTTGGCCCGGCCCGCGTGGTAGAAACGCGTGTAGTATCCTTCACCGCAACAGAGTTCCAGGACCACCGCATCTTGAGCAATCGCCAGCAAGCTCATCGCGCCGCGCTCGGCCAGAAAGGGCTGCCCCAGAATTTCCCATAGCGTGTAATGCGTGGTAAGTTGGTCTTGCCATTCGGGCGATGGTGGCAGTGCCCATTGAAGGTAAAAAACGAGCAAGTGGGCACGATTGGCGGCATAGCGCGATAACCAAGCGATTTTGTGGGCAAACCATAGGCATCGCTCTTTACCGATCAGGTAACAGATGCCGATGAAAATGTTGCTCGGCCGTAACACCCAGGCAACGCGCAAGATCGAAGCAAGGGACAGCGACCGGGTGATTTTCTCGGCAACCTGGCGCACGTTCATTTCGATGTCTCCCGCCCATTGAAAGCAATTCTAATCGTACGCGATAACTGTCTTGACCCAGTTGCCATTATACATGCCGTCGCACCCACCCAGCAATCGAGTTTCCCGCCGCTGTGGCTACACCTCAATCCACTCGCAACGTGACCTTCTGCCATGGCAAGAGCCGGCCGTGCGCCCCCGCTGGTGCTTGGTCTGAGAGCGGGGATGGGAGACGAGTCGGGTGGCGCTGCCGTGCTTTCGATAACTCCGCGAATGACACGCCAAAATTCGTTGCTTCCGCGCTAGGGATGAACTAATATATTGCATAGGGGGTGCTTTACCCCTGTATGGGTTATGGTAAATACACGCGTGCGGAGAGGGCATTCTCGTGGCGCTGGTGAGCGTACTGTCAAACCTGGAGAGAACGATCGCGTCACATCCCGCCCTCATCGTGCTTTGCACCATGTTGCTGGTGGAGCTGACGGTAGAAATGATCTTTCAGGGCGGGTGCCACGGCCTGCGGAAGGCGTGGCTCGTTTCGCCACTGGCATTGGCGTGTAATGCGTGGCTTCTATCCACGGCAAGTGTGTTGCTGTACGCCGCCACCAACCGCCTTGCAGTGAGCCTCCTGTTCGTATTGGTACCGTACGTCTGCCTGGTGGCCGGTAATCTGATAAAGACCGCCCACATACACGCTACCCTGCAACCGATGGACTTCGTCTATCTGCCTGAGACCATGCATGTCTCCGCCAGTTTCCTGGGGGTGTTCGGCATCGCTGCCGTGATCCTGGTATTGGTAGGCGCGCTGGTAGGCACGATCGGGCTTTGGAATTGGGGCTGTTACGCACAGCTCCCCGCCGAGCGTCTGAAGACGGCCATGGTCGGAGTGCTAGGCCTGGTAGGCGGCGTGGCGATAGTGGTGGGTGCCGCGTCCTATGGCCGCGTCATCGGTATAGGGATGAATTGCTGGGATTCCATCCGCGCCGTGAAAGATCGCGGCTTGCTCCTGGAGATGTTAACCGAGTGCCGCTTTCTCCGGCGGACGCCGCCGCCGCATTACACGGAGGCGGACGTCGCGGCTTGCATCTCCCGCTATCGTCCCGCGATGGCGGATGTCGCGCTTTCGCCCGAAAGCCGCCCCGAACCGGTGAACCTGATCTTTTATCTCGTTGAGTCGCTGATCGATCCCCGCGAACTCGGCGTGAGGCTCACCGACGATCCTATTCCGCACCTCCGTCAGGCGGCTGCGGAGCATACGAGCGGCCACGTGGTCATTCCGGCGGCCTTTCTCGGCTCGGCGAATTCCGAGTTCGAGCTGCTCACCGGGATGTCGATGTGTTTCTTGCCCCCGCGCAGTTGCCCGTACAAACAGTACATCAAGCGCGACTTGCCCAGTCTGGTGTCGCTGTTGAAGGGCGAGGGCTACCGCACTGTAAGCGTTCGAGTGGATCCTCGCCGATTCTACAATATCGCCGAGGTATTTGGTCACTTGGGCTTCGACGAATTGAAATGGCTGGCCGACACGCCCGGCACGCCGCGCGATGCTGCCGGGCGATGGGTGGCCGACGAGGCCGTTGTCGACGCGGTCATCGCCGCCAGCCGCCGGAATGGCCCCTTCTTCATCCACACTTTTCCCACGTCCACGCACGCGCCCTACGACTATGACGCCTATCGTCATGCGGACCTCGACGCCGCGGAACCGCTGCCCCCCGCGCCGCGCCACGAGCTCAAGACGTATATCAACATTATCCGCGAGGCGGACCGGCAGCTTGGCCGGCTTTTTGAGCACTTCCGCCGCGTGCCCGAAAAGACCATGATCGTGGTCATGGGCGATCACGTCCCGCCCATGCGGTATTACATGGCGACCTTCGACACGCTGCTCAAGCAGCGACGCACACCGCTGCTGTTCTGGTCCAATTACCTGCCCAAACAGCCTGACATCGTGTGCAGTTCCAATTTCGTGGTCGCGCACGCGCTGCGGCGGATGTCGATAAGGCCCCGCGGCTTCCTTGCGCTCAATGACGTGTGGAGTGACGCCTTAGGCGTGCTGTCGCCCGACATGTCGGCCAGTAACGGCGGCCGCGCCGAAAATGACCCGCACGGCAAGCTGCAGCAGACGATAAACGACTATAGATTAATGCAATGGGATCTTCTTTTCGGTCACCAGTACGCGCAGACCTTGTTTGGCTCAGCTTCCGCAAGTGCCTGCAAGAATCCCCAATCCGACGGTTCCCCTTGGCAGCACTCCTCCCGCTCGGCTCGCGCCGGCGCGGGAAAGTCCCACCCGGCTTCACTGCCCATGACCATTGCAGACGATGCGAGAAACCAGGCCGGAAGCTAGCGTAGCGTGCTCGCACGCGTCAGCTAGGCACCGTCCCTGGGAAGTGCGCGAGAGCATGCACCCTACGGCCACGGCGTCCGCCTTATAGACCGACAATCAGGGATCGAAAACAGCCATGCCCCCCCCAGTCAAATCGCGGACATCCCGCCTCAAGCCGCGCGGACGCGGCGCGAAGGCCGGCAAACTGATCAACCGGCTATTGGAGAATCGGCTGATCAACCGCCTCAGCGATCAAGCGTATCGAGACGAGATTCGCAAGGTCTACGACGGGCCGCAGGGGGCGATCCTGGCCACTTGCAGCTTCCTTTCCCTGCACACGCTGCTGGGCCCGCGCATGATGCGGGAGGGGATGTTCGATCTCCGTGGCGCCAAGCGGATTCTCGATGTCGGCAGCGGCGCCGGCCAGATCTCCCGCCAACTGCTCAAATGCGCCGACCGCGACGCGCGGCTGACCTGTTTCGATCTGTCGCACAAGATGCTCCAGCGGGCGCGGGGGCGATTGCGCAGCGATCGGCCGGGCTGGATCGTGGCCGACGCCACCCAATTGCCGTTTGCCGACGCCGCTTTCGATTGCGTCACCTGCGGTTACGTGCTGGAGCACGTTCCCGACGTGCGGCGGGGTCTGGCCGAGATCAGCCGAGTGATGGCGCCCGGCGCCCGCATGCTCCTGCTGACCACCGAAGACAATTTCGCCGGCGCCTTGACCAGCGCCGTCTGGCATTGCCGCACCTACAACCGCCGCGATCTGCGCCGCATCTGCGAAGAGCTCGAGTTGCGCTGGGTCAAGGAGCTATGGTATACGCGGACGCACAAGATCCTCCGCGCCGGGGGAATCTGCGTGGAGATCAGGAAAAGCACTTCCGGGAGTCGAAACGGAGTCGAAACGGGGAGTTCCCTCCAAGGGGGGGCGGTGCCGTTTCGTTGTCCAACAGTCGCAACGGTTCGCGGGAGTTAAATTTCTCTAGCGTGGGAGAGTTAAGTCTTGCCTTCTTTCTTATGAAGCAGCGGCCAGCGTGAGTCATTCGAGTAGTAATCACCTTACGACGATGGCGCTCCGACGCCCCCCAACGGAATCGTGGTCTTCAAACGCACTGCCGTTCCTTGACAATGCCGCATCCCCCTGTTTAACTGGAAATGCTATATTTCGCGGTGCGAAGTGAATCGCTTAAACGACACGGATCGGACCCGGCTGCGCTGCGTTCTCCGAGCCGCGAGCGAATAATCGGGTTGCTCCGGCACGAATGGAACTGTTGAATACCTGAGCCATGTCAACGATTTCGGAGAACGATGTTCAGTGGTCGAACCTATCCTTGGTTGACGACGTGGGTCGCGTCTTCCACTGGAACGGTGGCATATTCCGCGGCATTTATCCCCAGGCTGCCGAGCGAGTGCGCGCGCTTTTTGCCTCGGGGCTGTTGGACGAATTAACCTCCCGCGGCTTCTTTCCGCGGACCCAAATTACAAGTCACACTTTCGATGGCTTTGCATTCGTCGTCGAGCATGAAGCGGTCCCGATCGTTACATACCCGCATGAGTGGTCCTTCGATATGCTTCGCGACGCCGCCCGAACGGTGCTGGAAATCGGCGAGATCGCGGCGCGTTTCGATTGGCTACTGAAGGACTGTCACCCCTACAACGTGCTATTCCATGGCACGCGGCCACTTTACGTGGATCTGGGAAGTTTCGTGCCCGCAACCGCAGGCTACGCGTGGTCGCGGGGAGACGCCTTTCTAAGCCTGTATTGGTGGCCGCTCTCGATTTGGTCATCGGGCGACTATTTTCTCGCGCAGCGAATCATTTCCAGTGCTCACGAATCGATGCCGGCCATGAGCTGGAGCTATCTGATCGTGCGGCGGCTGGGGAGGTGGTTCGGCCCGTGCATCGCAACGCTGTGCCAGTACGCGGTACGTGGAATCGCGTATCTGTGTCGAAAGGGGGGATTATTGGATCGGCTGGCCGCCCCCCTCCTCAGTCGCTTGCCCGCGGACTTCCTCGCGAACAATCCGGAAATGCTGCGGCGGAAAATTGTGAGATTGCCGTCGCCTGCGCTGGCAAGCTTCTGGCGGGATTATCATAGCGAATTTATGCGCAACGGTGTTCCGACCTCGACGCCGCGCTTCGATCGGATCGTTGATATTGTTCAGTCGCTCGCGCCGGAATCCGTGGTTGATCTGGCCGGAAACCAGGGGGTCGTCAGCATGCTGCTGGCGGCACGGACTCCCGTTCGACGGATCATTTGCACCGACTACGACGCCAGCGCTATCAATCGGCTGTATGGCTACTGCCGTGCTCAGTCCGTCGTGCCGCCCGGCACGATGATCCAGCCCGCCGTGATCAATTTCATGATCCCCGAGACGAATTTCTACACCATCCCGCCGGCTGACCGATTCCGGGCCGACGTGGTGATGGCGTTGGCGGTCACGCATCATCTCACGATTTCGCAGAACTTCTCGCTGCGCCTCGTGATGCGCAAGATCGCCAGCTACACGTGTCGTTTCGCCTTGGTGGAATTCATGCCCTTGGGACTATGGGATGGGCGCCACCAGACGCCGCCTTTGCCAAGTTGGTACGGTCCGGCCTGGTTCCGCCAGGCATTCGAAGAGTTCTTCGAGGTACTTAGCGTCGAAGAGGTGGAAACCAACCGAGTGCTTTACCTCGGGCGGCTTAAGGGGTCGTGAGTTCGACGGCAAACCGGCGGCCGCAAGCGCCGCAGCAAATTTCGACCGCACCGTTTATGCACATGCACTGCCCTCCCTTGATTTCCGCCGTTGGAAAGTCGCTGCAAAAGGTCGTTTCGTCGACCGCGGCCCAAGGCGTGCGATGCGCGCTTGGCCTGCTCGAGGCCGTCCGCCCTGGCCGTTCGATCCGTTTCGTCGGATCGTACGGCGATTGGAGCGCCGCCGTGGCGAGTTGTGAAGGGTATGCGGCTCCCGTCATTCTGCAGCGAGTCCGCGACTCGGCCGCAAAAGTCCGTGACGGCATCGTGCCCTACGAGCGCGACGGCGTGACATTCGATCGCGCTTTGAGCCCCTTTCCCTTGATCACCTGCCTGTTGCGGATTGGATTGGGCGCGGGTGGCAAACTTCGCGTACTGGACTTCGGCGGGTCGCTGGGAACCACCTATTACCAGTGCCGCGACTTCTTGCGCGAGCTCGGCGAAGTCGCGTGGTGCGTCGTCGAGCAGGAAAATTTCGTCCGATGCGGCAAGGCGGAGTTCGAGCGCGGCGCATTGCGGTTTGAATACTCCCTCGAGCTCGCCATGCAGGGGCAGCCCTTCGACGTGATCCTTTTGTCTTCGGTGCTTCCCTACCACCCCGATCCTTACGGCCTTCTTCAGCAAGTTTGCGAGTGCCGGCTGCCGTGGATTCTTATCGATCGGACTCCACTTTTGGCGGAGGGGGACGAGTGCATCACCGTTCAGCACACTCCCGCCTGGGTCTACGGAGCGCCCGTGCGATACCCGGCCCGTTTTTTGTGCCGCGACGGTCTCGAGGAGGTTCTCCGCCGCCACTATGATAAATGCTTGGAATTCACCGCGCTGGATCCTCGCGCTCGAGTGGGCGACCGCTGGGCGGAATACGTGGGGCAACTTTGGCAGCGCCGAAACATCCTATGAATGAGCCCTTGAGATTCGACGGCGCCAACGTCCTCATCAGCGGCGGGCTGGGATTCATCGGCTCGAACCTGGCGATCAAGCTCGTTGCGCTCGGCGCGCGCGTTACGATTATCGACAGCATGACGCCGGAATACGGCGGGAACCTGTTGAATATCGCGCCCGTCGAAAAGCAGGTCCGCGTCAATATCTCCGACGTCCGCGACGCGTACAGCCTGCGCTACCTGGTCCAGGGACAGGATTATCTCTTCAATCTGGCCGGGCAGACAAGTCATCTGCACTCGATGCGCGATCCGTACACCGACCTGGAGATCAACTGCCGCGCGCAGTTGTCGATTCTCGAAGCGTGCCGCGAGAACAATTCCAAGCTGCGGCTGGTATTTGCCAGTACGCGGCAGATCTACGGCAAACCCAGCTACCTGCCGGTCGACGAGAAGCACCCCTTGCGGCCGGTCGACGTCAACGGAATCAATAAGCTGGCCGGCGAGTACTACCACATCCTCTATCACCAGGTGTACGGAATTCCCACCTGTGTCTTGCGGCTGACGAACACCTACGGCCCGCGCATGCGCATCAAGGATGCGCGGCAGACGTTCCTCGGCATTTGGGTGCGGCAGCTCTTGGAAGGACAACCCATCGAGGTTTGGGGGGGACAACAGTTGCGCGATTTTACCTACGTCGACGACTGTGTCGAGGCCCTGCTGCTGGCAGCCGTCGATCCGAAGGCGCTCGGATGCGTGTTCAACCTCGGCGGCGACGAGCGGATCAGTCTCGCCGACTTGGGAACCCTGTTGGTGCGATTGCATGGCGGTGGAACGTGCAAAATCTGTGAGTTTCCCGATGAGCGGCGAAAGATCGATATTGGCGATTACTACAGCGACGATCGATTGATTCGCGGAGAACTCGGCTGGCAGCCGGCGACGCCGCTCCGCGAAGGACTGCAAAAGACGCTGGACTACTACCGGGAGCACTTGCCGCATTATGTCTGAGAACTCCGCGACCATCCCTGCCGAAACCCGCGTCCCGGTGTGCGATCCGAGGGCCGCGTATCGCGCGCACCAGGCGGAAATCGACGCGGCCGTGGCGCAGGTGCTGGACCGCGGCAGCTACATTCTCGGCCCCGAAGTCGCCGCATTTGAACGCGAATTCGCCGACTATCTCGGCGCGGCGCACGCCGTCGGCGTGGCCAGCGGAACCGACGGCCTGCAGCTTGCGTTGCGGGCCTGTGGCGTCGGCCCGGCGGATGTTGTCCTCACCGTCTCGCATACCGCCGTAGCCACGGTCGCGGCAATTGAATTGGCGGGCGCGGTGCCGATTCTCGTCGACGTCGACGCGGCGACCTATACCATGGATCCCGCCAGCCTGGAAGACGCCCTGCGGAACTGCCGCGGAAAGCTGCCGCCGTCTGCCCAGCCGAAGGCCCTCGTGCCGGTGCACCTCTACGGCCACCCCGCGGACATGGACGCGTTGATGCACATTGCCGGCCGTTACGGCCTGAGCGTGATTGAAGATTGCTCGCAAGCGCATGGAGCGACGTTCAATGGCCGGAAAGTCGGCACCTTCGGCGACGCCGCGGTTTTCAGCCTGTATCCCACCAAGAACCTCGGCGGTTTCGGCGACGGCGGCGTCGTCAGTACCAACGACCCGGCGCGTGCGGAGCGAATTCGGCTGCTCCGCCAATATGGATGGGGCGAGAGATACCATTCCCAACTGCCGGGACTGAACAGCCGCCTCGACGAACTCCAGGCCGCCATCTTGCGGGTGCGGCTGCGGTATCTCGACCAGGAGAATTCTTCGCGGCGGACCGTCGCGCAGGCTTACGACCAGCGCCTTTCCGCTTCCGCGCTGCGGATTCCCCATCAGGATCCGCGGGCCGCTTCCGTCTACCACCAGTACGTCGTGCGGGTCCCCGATCGCGACCGCCTCCGCGACCGCTTGCAGCAGCGCGGCATCGGCACCTTGATTCACTATCCGTTGGCGGTGCATCAACAGGACGCCTATCGGGGCCGCCTGCCGCAGGTGGTGCCGCTCGAGCACACCGAAACGGCCGCCCGTGAAATCCTCAGCCTGCCAATGTATCCCCAACTGAGCCGCGAGTCTGTCGAGACCGTTGCCGCGGCGGTTGCTTCGCTCCTTGCCGAATCGGTATGACCATGGCCGATAGCCTCGTCTTTTGCACCTATTTTGACTCGAGGTATCTCCCGCGGGCCCTGGCGCTGTTCACTTCGCTGCGGCGGCACGCTGCCACAGCACGGCTGTATGCCTTGTGCATGGACGATCTGGCCTATGAGGTTCTCGAGGGGCTTTCCTGGGAGGGCCTGATTCCTGTCCGCCTCGCGCAGTTCGAGGAGGGCGACGGCGCGTTGGCTGCGGCAAAAGCCAATCGAAGCCGCGTCGAATACTACTTCACCTGCACGCCCTCGCTGCCGCGCTACCTCATGGACCGCAATCCGGAGATTGAACGGATCTTCTACATCGATGCCGATTTCTACTTCTTCTCCGACGCCGCGGCGATCGGCGACGAAATGGGCTCCGGCTCGGTGTACATTGTCGAGCATCGCTTCCCCCAGTCGCAGCGGGCCTTGGAGAAATATGGCCGATTCAACGTCGGCATTCTGGGCTTCCGCAACGATGCCAGCGGCCGCCAGTGCCTGGAGAGATGGCGCTGCTTGTGCCTCCAGTGGTGCTACGATCGCCTGGAAGACGGACGCTTTGCCGACCAGAAATACCTCGACGATTGGCCGGCCGCGGTCGATGGACTGGTCATCTCCCAGCATCCGGGAATTAACCTGGGCCCCTGGAACAAGGCAAACTACCGGCTCGACGCCGCGGACCGCGTTCCCCGCGTCAACGGAGTGCCGGTGGTGTGCTACCATTTCCACGGCATGAGCTTCTACCGTGGCGGGCTGGTCGAGCTACAGCGAGCAGACTACGGCTCGCCGCTCGGCCGCAACTGGACTCGCTGGCTCTACAAACCGTACTTGCGGGAGCTGGCAAGCGTCAAACGGCATTTGCCCGCGGCCGAGCGCGGCGATCTTCGCTACCCCGGTCTTATGGCGCTCCTCGGCCTGCTACCCCGCTTGGCCCGTTCGCAGTTCTTGCTGCAAATCGGCACGCGCGTCGTGGGCTGACATCAGCGCGAACCCGCTGCGGCGCGAGGCGATACCTGGACACGGAACGATCGAGGGAGCAGACGCAAGCGGGCTCCGTCGCCGCCACCGAAGGAGGCATGATCACCCGGACCCAAGCCGCGCGCCTTGTCACGCGTCGGAAATCTGTTTCGCCGCGGCGGAATGCGGGACGTGGTTTGGCGTGGCCGTGGTGAGTTCGGTCGAGTGCCAGGCCATGCTCGGAGATCCAGGCCCAAACGGAAGCGACCCGTCAGACGCGAAGAAATACAGGTTGTGCCGCCTGGTTGCCGCGACGATGCCAGGCTTGTTTGCCCAGACACTTTCATAAACGGCCGCATGGGCGAAGTGGGGCGTAAAGAACCGGAGCAGGTCTTCCTTAGAACGAAACTCGTATTCGTGGTGGGAGAGCTGTTTAGTGTCGCCGACCGCAGCGATGGTGTAGCCGGCGAGGATGCCGCCCGGCTTCAGCCGCGTCCGTAGCTCCAACAGCAGGGCCTGGATTTCCTCCGGCGTGAAGTGTTCAATGGCCCCGTTCCAAATGATGGCGTCGTACTCGCCTTGCGGAAGCTCCTTGCGGATGTCCCGCACAAGGTAGGCGACGTTGGCGGCGCGGTGGTACTTTTTGGCATACGCGATCGCCGTCGGGTCGAAGTCGATGGCCGTCACGCTCTTGGCCCGGCCCGCGTGGAAGAAATGCGTGTAGTATCCGTCACCGCAACACAGTTCGAGGACCACCGCATCTTGGGGAATCGCCAGCAAGCTCATCGCGCCGCGCTCGGCCAGAAAGGGCTGCCCCAGCATTTCCCATAGCGTGTACTGCGTCGTGAATTGGTCCTGCCATTCCGGCACCGGCGGCAGTCCCCATTGAAGGTAAAAAACGAGCAGGTGGGCACGATTGGCCGCAACGCGCGATACCCAAGCGATCTTGCGGGCAAGCCACAGGCATCGCTCTTTGCCGGTCAGGTAACAGATGCCCATGAAAACGTTGCTTGGCCGTAACGCCCAGGCCACGCGCAAGATCGAAGCAGGCGACAGCGACCGGGTGATTTTCTCGGCAACCTGGCGCGCGTTCATTTCGATGTCTCCCAGCAATTGAAAGGAACTCTCGACCCCGGTGAATTCCCGGCTCGCACGCGATGCGCGCCTACTTCCGCCCCGGCAGCGGAGCGTCGTCCATCAGCGCGTTGGGCGCGGCCGGCGGCGGCAGCGGAACGTCCTCGTCCGGCGGCGGAGCCGACGGCGGCGGCTCCGTCTGCGCGGCCTCGGCAGCGTTCACCGGGGCTCGCCAACCGCCTCCCAACGCCCGGTAAACCTCGATCAATCCCTGGGCGACCTGGCCATGCGAAGCGGCCTGCGTGTCTTCCTGCTGGACCAGGCTCTGCTCGATCTGGGAAACCCGGGTGAAGTCGATGCCGCCGGCCTCGTATTGCTTGACCACGGTGTTGACCGCCAGTTGCGCGGCGGCCACGCTCTCGTCGAGCAGCTTGCTACGCTCTTGCTCCCGCAAGAAGTGCGACATCCCCGTTTCCGCCTCTTCCGCGGCCTGCAACACCATCCGCTGGTAGACCACCAGCAACTCCTGGAACTTGTCTTCTTGCAGCCGCATGTTGTTGCGGATGCGGCCGTAATTGAGAATGTTCCATTGCACCCCGGGGCCAATCGCGCCGGCGAAGGCGGTGCTCTGAAAAAGCTGCGAAAAAGTGGCGGCCGAGTAACCCAGGTTGCCGTTGATCGAAACGATGGGGTAGAAATTGGCCTCGGCGATGCCGATTTGCTCGGCCTGCGCCGCGGCCAGGCGTTCGGCGCGGCAGACGTCCGGGCGGCGCCGCAGCAAATCGGCGGGGATTCCCACCACCACCGCGGCCGGCGCCGCCGGAATCGGACCCGGGCCAAGTTGCGATTCCAGGTCCGCGGGGGGAACGCCCATTAGTACGCACAGACGGTTGGCGGCCGCCCGCAGGTCGCTCTCCAGCAGAGGAATCTGCGATTCCGTCTGGGCGAGCGTGCTGCGGGCCTGGTTCAGGTCCAGGTCGTTGGTCTGACCCTCCTGGAAGCGGCGCCGCGCAACCTCCAGCACGCGGCGCTGCAGCGCCGCGTTTGCCCGCACCAACTCGATTCGTTTCTGGTCGGTGCGGAGCTGCACATAATACTTGGCCACGTCGCCCAGCAGCGTGACCATCACGCCGTTATAGTCGGCGCAATTCGCTTGCAACGTTTCTTCCGCGGCCACCACCGCACGGCGGAAGCGGCCCCAGAAGTCCAACTCCCAGGCCATGTTCATGCCGAAGCCCCAACTCGAATTGCCAACGGGTGGGACCAAGGTCGCTGGCCCCGTAAAGGTGGCCGGCCCGGTTACGGTATTGTTGTCCTTAACAGCTCCGCTTGCGTCAGTAATCTTTATAGGGTACGCAGAAATGTTGCCCGAAAAGCTGCCGTTGTAGGTCAGGGGGTTGGCGCCGCTGAAGTTCGCCCGCGTGAAGTTTGCGTTCGCCGTTTGCACTTGCGGCAAGAGCCGCCCCTCGGTGACCCCTAACTCGGCCCGGGCTTCGAGGATCCGGAAGCCCGCCTCGCGGAGCGATAGGTTTTGATGGGCGGCACACTCGACGAGACCGTTGAGCACCGGATCGTTGAACACGCTCCACCATTGCGTCAAGTCAGCCGGTTGGGGGCGCACCCGGGCATCGGTTTCGTCGATCCAGTGCGGGGCGACGCTGGCTTTCGCCCCGGGATAATTCGGCCCTACTTTGAAGCCATTGCGGACGTACTCGATGGGGCTGGTGCAACCACTCGCACCCAGCGCGAGCGCGGCCGCCGTCCAGACGACGAGCCACGGCTTAGCTGTTGAAAACATCATCTTAGTTCTTCTTGGTTCTTCAAGGACGCGCACTCCCACCCGTCACGAACCCCTGCTTCCTAAGAAATCGGATCTTCACCAAAACGAGAACATTCGCTCTCTGTTGTCCGTCAAGGTCAACGAAGTCGGTCAGTCTTGCTATCACTCCCATCTCGCGGCCCCGGAAATGACGGCCCCATTTGCCACATGTCCAAGCAAATGCCTTGTCGCTCTCGCGAGACTGTGTTATTCTCAACACACCCGGGGGGGTTGTCACTTCCTATGGGTGGGTAGCACAGACTATCATCTCAAGCGGGCTAGCATCTCGAAGGCTGTCAAAAAACAAAGTTCATGAAGATCATTGCCGTTAAATCCCTTGCCATTCCCGACATCCGGGTGGTTCGGTTCGCCCGATTCCGTGACGAACGCGGCTACTTCACGGAGTCCTATCGAACGAGCGACTTCCGTGGGCATCCGCAGACCGGGTTCCTCCGCAATGCCACGTTTCTGCAAGGCAACGAGAGCTACTCCGATCGCGGCGTGATCCGCGGGCTGCACTTCCAGTGGAACCCGCTCATGGGCAAGCTCGTGCGGACGGTGGTGGGCCACATGGTGGATCTGGTGCTGGACATCCGCAAGGGGTCTCCCACGTTCGGCAAGATTATTGCCTACGACATGCCCAGCGCCGTGGGCGACGGCCATGGCGAATGGATCTGGGTTCCCCCCGGCTTCGCCCATGGCAACTTCTTCCTGGCGCCCACCCAAGTGGAGTACTTTTGTTCGGCGGAATACAGTCCCGGCCACGAAGCGGGCATTTCGCCGTGGACCGGGGACCTCGATTGGTCGCTCTGCGATGCCAAGCTCCGCGAGCACTTCTCCGCGCTGGCGGACCACGGTATTCTCTCGGATAAAGACCGCCACGGGCTGACGCTCGACGCCTGGAGCAAGGATCCCCGCAGCGACAACTTCATCTACGGCCGCAGTGATCATGCCAAGGGCCGAGAATGACCTGAAATTGCGGGGGTGGGACCGAGGTGGACGTCGTTTCCAACCGCGCCGAGCGTCGCTGGTGGAAAAAAGAAAGTGTCGACGGTGATGGAGCAGCGAATAGCCTTGCGGTCCGAGCGCAACTGGATCGGCATCTTGCTCGGCGCGTCGAGCCTGGTGGGGCTGTATGCCCTGAGCCAGCGCAACTTCCTGCTCTTTCATTGCCTCATCGAGGCGTTTTCCATCGTCATCGCCATCGCCGTCTTCGCGGTCTTCTGGAACACCCGGCGGTTCCTGGAGAACGGTCTGTTTCTGGTGCTCGGTTTCGGTTGCCTGTTTGCGGGTATTTTTGACCTGATCTATATTTTCGCCTATCCGGGAATGTCCGTGTTTCCCGGAGCGGACGGGAACCTTGCCTTGCAGGGGAAGACCGTCGCGCAGTGGTTTGTGAGCCTGTCGTGTCTTTGCTCGCTCGGGTTTCTGCGGCGGAAGATCAACCAGAATCTCGCTTTGCTGGTTTACAGCACGCTCTCGGCGTTTTCCCTGGCGGCCATATTCTTGTGGCGGATCTTCCCCGACTGTTACCGGGACGGCGTGGGTCAAACCCTATTCCAGCGAATCGGGCTGGCGCTCAGTTGCGGCGCTTATCTTGCCACCCTCATTTTGCTGGCCAATTGGCGCAGGGCGTTCGATGCGTACGTGTTCCGGCTCCTGACGGCGACCTTGATCGCTTTTCTCGTGGAGGATTCGGCGTCCGCTCTGGCCACGGACATCAACGGCCCCATGAAGCTTGTCGCGCACCTGTGCCAGGTCGTGGCCTTGTACTTCGTGTACAGGGCCTTCGTCGTCGTGGGGCTCCTGAGACCGTATGACCTTCTCTTCCGCAGTCAACAACAAGCGGCCGAGGCCTTGGAACGTCAGCGGCAGTTCCTCGAAGCGGTGCTCGACAACGTGCAAACCGGCATCGTGGCCTGTGATGCCGACGGCGTGCTGACCTTGTTCAACCGCACTTCGCGAGAGTTTCACGGCCTGCCCCAGCAGCGCATTCCCGCGGAGCGCTGGGCGGAGCAGTACAACCTGTATCAGCCCGACGGGAAAACGCCGATGAGAACGCAAGAGGTTCCGCTCTTTCGCGCGCTGCGAGGCGAACACGTCCGCAATGTGGAAATGATGATCGTCCCCGAAAACGGACCGGCCCGCACCTGCGTCGTCAGCGGCGAGCCGCTCGTCGGCAAAGATGGCCTGAACCACGGCGCGGTTATCGCCATGCACGACATCAGCGAGTGGAAGCGGGCCGAACGGGCCCTCCAGGAAAGCGAGGAACGCTACCGCCTGCTCGTCGAGACCATTCCGATGCTCGCCTGGCGCTCCAGCCACGGCGGCCTCGTCGTGGAGTGCAACCGCCGCTGGTACGAATACACCGGCCAGGCCCCCGCCGACGTCGGTTATCACGGCTGGCTCTCCGCGGTGCATCCCGACGACTTGACCCGCGTGGCCGAGCGGATCCTGCACGCCACCAACCGCGAGGAGCCTTACGAACTCGAATACCGCTTGCGGCGGGCTTCGGATAACAGCTACCGCTGGCACCTCACCCGGGCGATTCCCATGCGCGGTCAGGATGGAAAGATTATTTCCTGGTTCGGCTGCGCTACCGACATCGAAGACCTGAAGCGGGCCCAGGAAACGCTGAAACAGGCTCACGAAGAGCAACTGCAAAGGCACCAGGCCGAATTGGCCCACGTCTCTCGATTGAGCACCATGGGCGAGATGGCCGCCAGCCTGGCGCACGAGCTGAATCAGCCGCTGCACGCCGTGAAGAACTACGCCCGCGGCTGCGTCAGGCGATTGTCGAAAATGCCGGCGCGGGACGAAGAGCTGGTTGCCGCGCTGGAGCAGATCAGCGCCGAGGCCAGCCGGGCGGCCGAGATCGTCCGCCGGGTGCGGCGGTTCGTCGAGAAAGGCGAACCGCAGTTTTCCGAAGTGTTCGTGAACAACCTGGTTACGGAAGTGTTGCTGCTCAGTAAGGCCGAGTTGGAGCCGCGCCAGGCCAAGGTGGTCCTCGAGCTTGCCGTGGCTCTACCCCCCGTCCTCGGCGATCCGATTCAGATCGAGCAGGTAATCATGAACCTCGTGCGCAATGGCCTGGAAGCCATGGACGAAATGCCCGAGGGCGATCGATCCTTGGGCGTCAAAACCATGCTCAATGGCGGCCAAACCGTTCAGGTGGAAGTGTCCGATCGGGGAAAGGGCCTCGACACAGACCACCTGGAGAGTGTTTTTGAACCATTCTTCACCACCAAGCCCGACGGAATGGGGATGGGATTGTCCATCAGCCGATCCATCATTCAGGCGCATGGTGGACGCCTTTGGGCATCCGTGAACCCGGATCAGGGCTGTACTTTTCACTTCACGCTGCCCGTCGGCGAGAGGAGCTAGGCGATGACCGACAAACCGACCATATTTGTCGTCGATAATGACCCCGGGGCCCTGCGATCCTTGTGCTGGCTCATCCAGCAGGCCGATTTGCCGGTCCGCGCCTACCGCTCCGGCCGCGAGTTTCTCGAGTCGTACCGCCCCGAAGAGACGGGGTGCCTGGTGCTCGACGTCCGCATGCCGGAAATGGATGGCCTGGAGGTTCAGCAGCGCCTTTGGCAAGCCGGAATTGAATTGCCGATCATCTTCATTACCGCCCACGGCGACGTGCCCACCTGCGCCCAGGCCTTCAAGGCCGGCGCGTTCGACTTCTTGGAAAAACCGGTGGACGACGAAGTCCTCCTCGATCATATCCAGGAAGCCCTGGCGCGCAACGCGGAGCAGAAATGGCGCATTTCGACCGCTGAATTTGCCGCCCGCTCGAGTCAGCTTACTCCCGCGGAAAAGGCCGTGCTGGAGCTGTTGATCTCCGGCAAAAGCCTTAAAGAGATTGCAATCTCCAGAAACGTCACAATCCAGACGACCTGGAGACATCGTGCAAGCATCCTGCGGAAGATGGGGGTGGAGAACGACGTGCAACTCGTCCGCATCGCGACGCAGCAGCCCCGCGACTGACGCCGGTGGTTCAGCGTTCAGATCCAATGCCACCGTTAAATTTTCACCTACCGCTTCCGTAGATCATGCGGCAGACTTATCGAGGCTAACCTGACGGTAGGGTGGGTCGAATCCACCATCACCTTGCGCCGAAGATAAACTGTCCAAGGGGGGCGATATGCAATCTGTTATTGTCGATGTCTTTTATGGCTTCATGATGGCCGCCGCCGGGGCGATCTGCACCTGGTGGCTCTGCCGCGCGCGTGCCCCGAAGGTCGACGAGCACTGTGGCGCCGACTCCCGTCGTGCGGCCGAGGTCCTCTCCCGCCTCCAGGATTTGACCACGCGGGTGGCGATCCAGGTCGACGAGCATAACAGTCAGGTCGAGGAAATCAACAACACGCTGATCTTGGCCGGTTCTCGCGAGCCGACGAAGATCGTCGACGTGGTGGCGAAGCTGATCGAGCTCAACCAGCACATGCAAGACAAGCTCGCCTCGACCGAGGACAGGCTCCGCGAACAGGCCGAAGAGATTCAAACCCATGCCACCGAGGCCCGCACGGATGCCCTTACCCTGCTGGCCAATCGGCGGGCGTTCGATGACGAATTGGCCCGCCGCGTCGCCGAGTTTCGCCGTCAGGGCCGGACCTTCGCGCTGATCATGGCCGACATCGATCGATTCAAGATCTTCAACGACACCTACGGCCATCTCGTGGGCGACGAAGTGCTGCGGGGCGTCGCCAAGCTGTTCCGCCGCAAGATGCGCGACGTCGATCTGGTGGCCCGTTACGGCGGCGAGGAGTTTGCCATCATCCTGCCGGAAACGAATCTGGAGGAAGCCTGCAAGGCGGCCTTGCGGGCGGGCGAGGGAATCGAAAAGGCCCAGTTCCGCCATGAGGGAAAGGACCTCCGGGTTACGACGAGCCTCGGCGTGGCGCAGCTCTTGGCGGATGAAGAAGGGGTTGCCTTGGTGGCCCGTGCGGACAAAGCCCTCTACGCCGCCAAAGAAGGCGGTCGCAACCGCACTTACCGGCATGACGGCGAAACCGTGCACCACGTTGTGGTGAACAAGGATCCCAGCCCCGCGGAGACCGCCGGCCCAGGGCCGACCGAGTCCGTTCCCGGCCAACGGGAACCATCGCCGCCGTCCGGCCCGGCCACGGATATCGACCGCGCCCAACAAGAACCGAACCCGTATCGACCTGCGGAGCCGGAAGCGGCTGCCATTCTGCCCAGTCGCAGCGCTTTCTGCCAACAGGTGCGAAATCGAACGGCGGAGTGGAAGCGGGGCGGACCGACCTTTTCGGTGATCCTGCTCGAGGTGAACCACTATGACCAGGGCGCGGAGCAGCACGATCGCCGCGCACGCGAGTTGGCCAGGCTCGCCGCAACCCGGTACCTCTCCGCGACCGTCCGCGAAATGGATACCGTGGGCCAATATGCTCCGGGCTGCTTCGCGCTGTTGTTGCCCACGGCCGCGCTTGTCGACGCAATCCGGGTGGCCGAACGCCTGCGGGAAGGCTTCTCGCAGTACAACGCCGGCGAGCAAGGCGAGCGGCCCAAGTTGACGGTGAGCGTCGGGGTAGTGCAGGTCATGGAAACGGACGATTCCATCTCGCTGCTCAAACGCGCGGAAACAGCCTTGGATGCCGCGGATCGCCGCGGCGGCAATCGCTCCTATTGCCATGACGGCGAGCGCTGCGCGCCCATCACCGCGATGTTGGAAGCGATAGACTACCTCACGTAAACGCTCCCTAGCGTGCATGCTCGCACGCCATCGGATCGCACAAGAGCCGCGCGGGTGCAACACCCACCCTGCGAGACGCTTATAGCTCCCAGCCCTTCCGGTATTCGCGAACCAGGTACTTGTTCGCAGCGGCGGCGTTGCTGATGCGCATGTTCGCGCTGTCGAACAATATTTTCTTCCCCGCCCGCAGCGCGACCGTCCCCAGGTTCACGGCGTCGGAAATCGCCGCGGCGTTGAGGAAACACCCGGGCGAAGGCTTGCCCCCGCGGACGGCTTGAATCCAGGGGCCGTAGCGATCGCTTTCTTTGTGCCCGCCGTGGCCTTCTTGCGGCGCTTCCGTGGCCAGCGGTTCACTCTTGCCGTTGGCCAGCAGTCGCGGGTTCTGCCCTTGGAAGCCGGCCATGACGCTGCCCCGGTCGCCGACGAACAGGATGCCCTCGCGGGGCATTTCCACGTTCTGCGCCTCGACATCGTCGGGCAGACGCGGTTTCATGCCGCCGTCGTACCAGAACAACTCCAGGGGATGCCCGCCCTGCGGCGCCGCGAACTTGAAGCGAATGCTGCAAGCCGTGGGGTAGGAGAAGTCGTTCTTAACCGGCCGGCTCACCTGGTCGACGATCGCACAGGTATGGGTCGCCCAGGCCTCGGCGCTCAGCGGCGCGCCCAGCCCCAGCGCCGTGAATACCGGCCACAGGCTGTATATGCCCATGTCGGCCATGGAGCCGCCGCCAAAATCATACCAGCCGCGAAAGACCGTGTGCGTATAATGCGGATGATAGGGGCGGTCCAGCGCGGGCCCCAGCCATAAGTCCCAGTCGAAACCCTTCGGTAGCGGCGGCCTGTCGGTGGGAATCTCCGTGTATTGCGGCCACACCGGCCGGTTCGACCAGTTGTGGATCTCTCGCAGCGCGCCGATGGCCCCGGCCCGGATCCGCGCGGCGATCAGCCCATTGCCCGCTCCGACGCCGTAAGCCATCAGGTGCGTGGCGACCTTGGTCTTGCGGGCCGTCTCGACGACCAGTCGTGCTTCGTGCAGGCGGTTGGCCAGCGGCTTGTGCACCAGCACGTGCTTGCCCTTTTTCATGGCCGCGATGGCGATGGTCGCGTGAAGGTGGTCCGGCGTCATGATCTTGACGGCGTCCAGGTCCTTGTGGTTCTCGAGCAGGTCGCGGAAGTCGGCATAGGCGGCGCATCCCTTGAAATTCTCGGCGCGCCGCTGGTTCGCGTAGTAGGTGTCCACGACTTCCCGGCCCACCTCGCGGCCGCCCGGACAGCCGCTGTCGTTCTCGCGCCAGTTGGGCTTTCCCAAATAGCTGCGGATGCGGTTGCGGATGCTGTTCTTGCTCCACTCCACGTAATTGTTGCTATCGGTGTTCGGGTCGCAGACCGCGACGATCTGGATCTCCGGCCGAGCGAGCAGGCCTTCCAGCTCGGTGAATCCTTGCGTGCCCATGCCGACGTGGGCCAGCGTGATCTTGTCGTTCGGGGCCACGTGGCCGCTGCCGCCCAAGACATGTCTGGGAACGATGGTGAACACGCCCGATGCAACGGCAGCCCCCACGAACCCGCGTCGATTCATATTGGATTTCACGGAATCACTCCTGTGTGAGACAAATCGGCCAGGAATCCTCAATCGCCACGCGTGGCCGTCCATCGTACCGCGCCGGGAGGAGGCAGTCCAGAATTGTCGGACGCGTCGCAGGACGACTGCAAAGTCCGCTTCGTACCAGCGGAATTCATTCCGTCGCCTTGTCTGTTTCCGGAAACGGAATGCACTCCGTTCCAGTTAGGGCCGCCCCGCCCGGACTTTGCAGGTCTCCCCGCGTGGGGCTCGCTGCGCTCGACCCCGTCCCACGATCTCAGCCCTTCTCCGGACCGGAACTGGCCCAAACATGCTCCGGCTGCTCGACGATCGGTTGCCCGCGGATCATCCGCGTAAAGCGGCGCTCGACGGCCAACGCTTGCGATTGAGCCCAGCGGATGGCGGGCAAATTATCTTCCGGGACGTCGATGAAGATCGCCCGGCCGGTCGTCTGCCGCGCCACGGCATGCAATAGGGCGTGGCCGGCCTCGTCGTCCAGGGCCACCGCGGGGCCGATTTGCGTGGCCCGCGAACCGCTGCGGAGCATTGCGTAGCCCCGCAACCGGCCGCCGCTGATGAACGCCCGCGCCGCCCCCGGCGCGTCGCAATTCAGGTGTGCCAGCAGCCGCTGCCGGTCGGTTCCGCTGGCCTGCCGATCGAGCGCCGCAACGTCCGCCCATTGTGCGGGGGTAAGAGCGGAAAAGGGGACGAGGTCGAGTGCCAGGCCTTCACGCAAGGCAGCCGCCGCTAGGTATGAGGGCAAGTCTACCGGGCATGCCCGCCCCATTTTCGAAGTCGCCTCCCCGCCGATCCCCGGGGCCCCTGCCACGCCTCCCAGCCGCGCCAACTCCCATTGCGGAGCAAAGCCCAGCCGCTCATAGATCGGCCGGCCCAAGGGGGTGGCATCCAGCCGCACCGTCCGCACGCCGCGCTGGTCCAGGTAGGCTAGCGCATGCTCCATCAACCGTGTGGCGATGCCGCGGCCGCGCAGCGAGCGCTCGACCAACACCATGGCGATCCAACCCACCGTGCCGAACGCGAAGGCCGCCGCGGTGCCCGCCGCTTGGCCCTGCCAGAGGGCCGCGAAACATCCGTCCGGCTCCAACTCCAGAAAACGCCGCCAGTCGGCCGGGGTTTGATTCCAGAGAGCCTGTTCCTTCAGGGCCATTGCCCAGGGAACGTCGGCGGCCGTCATGGTGCGGATGGTAATCATGCGTGGGGTGTGGAGTGTGGGGAATGGCGTGAAGGGGGCTCGTGTCGGGCCCCAAATACTAGAGCACTTTCACGATCACGGCCGTCAAGTCGTCGGCGATCTTGTGTTGCTCGGAAAACTCCACGACCGCGTCGTACAGCACGCGGATGATCTCCGCCGCCGTGCGATCGCGATGGCTCCGCACAATTTCCAGCGTCCGTTCCGTGCCGAACTGCACGCTGTCGCCCCCCTGGGCTTCGAGGATCCCGTCGGTCAGCAGCAACAGCAGATCGCCCGGCTCCAGCGCCACCGGCCCGCCGGTGACAAACGTGTTATCGGCCGTGATTCCCAGCGGCAGGGAATCGCTTTCCAGGCGGGCCTTGACGTGCCCTGCCCTGTTGAGCACGTAGCCCGCCGGGTGCCCGGCGTTGCTGTAGACGAACGATCGCGCCGAAAGGTCCAGTCGCCCCAGCAGAACCGTCACGAAGTGGTCTTCTTCGGTTTCCCGCAGCAGGGCGGCGTTGACCAGGCCGAGGATCTTGTCCACGTCGGCGTGCATCTGCGCCAGCGATTGGAGATGGGCGTGGATCGAGGCCATCAGCAACGCCGGCCCGAAGCCGTGTCCGGCCACGTCGCCGACGACGATGCCCAGCAAGTTTTCCGACATCGGCAGGAAATCAAAATAGTCGCCGGCGGCGAATTCCGCGGGGTATGAAGCACCGGCGATGTCCAATCCCGGAATATTGGGCGCGTGCCGCGGCAGCAGGTGCTCCTGGATCCGCTGGGCCGCCAGCAGTTGCGCCGCGTTCTCCCGCAGCACGCGCTCCGCCTTCTTGCGCTCGGTAATGTCGCGGATCGCGCAGAACACCAGCATGCCCTCCTCGGTCGCCACCGGCCGCAAACTGATTTCCGCCGGAAATTGCCGGCCGTTCTTAGCCAGCGCCGACAGTTCCATGCCGGAGTTCATCGGCCGGGCTTGCGGTTCGATCAGGTATGCGGCGCGGTGTCGGGCGTGGATTTCCCGCCACGGTCCCGGCACGAGCATCTCCACCGACTGGCCCAGCAGCTCCTCGCGGCGATATCCGAAGACCCGCTCCGTCTGTTCGTTGACCAGCACGATGCGGCCGCTGCGATCGGTAATCAGCATGGCGTCGGGGGTCGATTCCAGAAGCTGACGGAACCGCTCTTCGCTCCGTTTTCGCTCGGTGATGTCCTCGACCAGGCCGTCGTAACGGAACAAGTGCCCGGCCGCGTCGCGGCGGGGAACGATCGTGTCGCGGAGCCAGCGGGTCGAACCATCTTTGTGAACGATACGATGCTCCAGCGGCGGCACGGTCTTCCCGGCCAGCACTGCGTCGACGTGCTGGCGAACCATGGGGCGGTCCTCGGCCGGAACCATTTGCATCCACAGCAACGAGTTCTTCTGGTAGTCGGCCGGGCAGTAACCGGTCGCCGCGACGCATCCGGAGCTATGTTCCGTCGACACGGGCACGCCGTAATGCAGCATGACCGAGTACGTATAGGTGGTCACCGCGGCGAGCAATTGGCGGTAGCGCTCCTCGCTGCGCCGCAAGGCTTCCTCCATCTCCCGTCGCTCGGTGATTTCGCGGATGATGTGCGCGGTACCGATCGTGCGATGGTCGCAGTCGTAGATTGGGCCGAAGCTGATTTCACACCAATGCCGCTGCTCCGCGGGGCCAACCTCTTCGACCACCGTCGCGGACTCTCCGCCCAGCGCACGGTGAGCCAACTCGACGACCTTGGCCTGTTGTTTCGGCCAGGGGGCCAGCAGTTCGACCATGCTGTCGCCCAGATGTATGGGAATGCCGAAGATCTCTTGGAACACCTCGCCATACTTGCGGTTGAAAACCAAATAGCGGTAATCGGCGTCGATCGCGCCGATCAAGTCGTTCGAACCGTGGATGACGCCGCGACAGATCTCGCCGACGGTTCGCAGATTGCAGTTGGTCTCCACGGAAGACTGGCCGTCGCCGCCGCCAGGCGGGGACGACTGGGCCGGCGGACCGAAATCCCTCTCGGGCAGTCGAGAACCCATGGCTCAACACCTTTCGCACCCCGGTAACTCGCCGTTACGGACATATTACTGCGAGCGGTTACGACGGACGTGAACCTCTCCGCACTTCTACGATTCGCCTCATTTCAAACCGCGCAGCGAATAAAAGCTCCGCATGCTGGGCAGAATCGGCCACGAATTTGCCGATCCTTGCACCTGCCGGTGCTCCTTTCCCGTACTCTGGAAGAACGCCGCCTATTATACGTAGACGGGATGCCGGGAGAAAATGGACCACTAAATTGGCACATACAACCACCTCGGAAGAGTGGTGCCCTGCGAAGTGCAGAAAACTGGGGGTTCGGTCCATTTCCGACCCCGCTACGACCCCGCTGTTGACATCGCGACCGCCAGCCGAGAACAATGAGGACATTCTTCATAGGTGTTTTTGGGCCGACAAAAGCCAGGGAGAGAACCATGATGCGAGAACTTCCTTCGTCGCGCATACCGCCGCAACAGCCGTCGCGGCGAGAATTCCTCAGTTGGGGTGGAAAACTGGCCGCCGCGTCGGCGCTGGCCGGGGTGACCATTCCGCACGTCCACGCCGCCGAGGACAATACCATCCGCCTGGCCCTGATCGGCTGCGGCGGCCGCGGCAGCGGCGCGACAGTCAACGCCTTCGAGGCTACCGGCGGGCCGGTGAAGCTGGTGGCGATGGCCGATCTGTTTGAAAAAAGGCTCAAGTCCTCGCACGACGTGCTCAGCCGCCAATTCCCCGACAAGGTCGACGTCCCCGCCGATCGCCGCTTCATCGGCTTCGACGCCTACCGCAAGGCCATCGATTGCCTTCGCCCGGGTGACGTGGCGATGCTCACCGGCTATGCCGCCTTCCGCCCGCAGCAATTGGAATACGCCGTGGAGAAAGGGATCAACGTCTTCATGGAGAAGTCGTTCGCGGTCGATCCGCCGGCCGCGCGGCGGGTCATCAAGGCCGGCGCGGCGGCCGAGAAGAAAAACCTCAAGATCGCCGCGGGCCTGATGTGCCGCCACTCCCGCAACCGCCAGGAACTGATCCGGCGGATCCGCGACGGCGAATTGGGGCAGATCCAGCTCATTCGCGCCTACCGCATGGAGGGGGTCGGCCCGATGGCCCAGAAGCCCGCCAACGAGAAGGAACTCTTCTGGCAGATCCGCAATTTCACCAAGTTCCTCTGGGTCTCCGGCGGGCTGTTCGCCGAGATGGACATTCACCAGATCGACGAGATCTGTTGGATCAAGGACGCCTATCCGGTCTCCGCGCATGGCATTGGCGGACGGGCCGGCAACAACACCGATTGCAGCCAGAACCTCGACTCCTTCTCCATCGAGTGGACTTTCCCCGACGGCACCAAGGCTTACGACGTGGTGCGCTATATCCCCAAGTGCTACAACGAATTCAGCACGTTCATTCATGGGACGCGCTGCGCCGCGCAATTCTCGGGGACGATTCACGCCGCCACGACCCATATTTACAAGGATCAGCGCTGCACCCCGGTCAAGGTCGGCGTGAAATATGATCCGAAGACCTGGCAATACGTTTATTCCTCGGAGTCGCGCCACGGCAACGACAACATCGCCTGGCAGGCCGAAAAAGAGAAGATCACGCCCTGGCAGGCGGAGTGGAACGTGCTCTTGGATGCGATCCGCAACGACCGTCCGCACAATGAGGCGAAGCGCGCCGCGCTGTCGAACCTGGCCGACATGATGGGCCGGGCGGCCGTGCACTCGGGGAAGGTTATCACCTGGGACGAGGTGATGGCGTCGAATTTCCAGTTCTGCCCCAATGTCGACAGTCTCACCGAGGACAGCCTGCCGCCGATTCAGCCCGATGCCCAGGGCCGTTACCCGCTGCCGATCCCCGGCCAGTGGTCGGAGGTTTGACGGAAAGGCGCAGAGGCACAACGATGTCGGGCGGGGCTCGCTACGCTCGACCCACCGTACGTGCTCACGCCGCTTTGCTCAGCGTTGCGGCCGCCGGATGTTGTGCCGCAAGCTGACGGGCCTGCTCGTCGACGGCCTGCTCGTGGGCGCGGCAGCCATCGGGCCCCGCCCGGCGGCAGTCGATCTCTTTGAGCCGCGGGATCGGCCCGTAGATAATCAGCGTATCCTGAACGCCGACACGGGTCTGGCCGGTGGGAGCGCCGACGAAGACCTTGTTAGGCCGGCGGATACCCAGCACCAGGATCCCTTCCTGCGACAAGTTGAGCTCGCGGAGCGTCCTCTCGGCCAGCCAATCGCCCGGTTCCACCTGCATTTCCAGCACGGCGTAGCCGGCGGCCAGGTGCAACAGGGCCACGTAGTCCCGCACGTCCAGGTCGGTCCAGCGGCGCAGCGCCTTGGTAATCAGCCGCTCCAGCGCGCGGCTGAGATAGCGGCTCCGCGCGAAGGCCCACAGCCCGCCCAGTCCGCCGCCCAGGGTCAGCAGGTTCTTACCCCATTGGCCGGAATTGCTGGTGGTGGTGACCGAGACGATCAAGCTGGCCATCATGGTGACGATGCCCAGGTTGCCCAGCACCATCAGCGCCATGATGATCTGCCGCCGCACCGGGTGGTTGACCACCGCTTCGGATTCCCGGGTGGTGAAGCCGACGCCGTAAAACGCCGAGCGGGCCTGGAATTGCGCCGCCTCTTGCGACATCCCGGTCAGCGCCAGGGCCACGCTTCCCACTCGGGTGATGACCATCGCGAACGTGACCGTAATGACCAACAAGATGACTGCTGCCACGATTCCCACCGCCCGGGGTCAGACAAAAGGGCGGAGTATCGCGCATCGTGGACGGTGCGTCAAGAGAAGCTGCGGAAGGTGCGGAAGCTCAGATCTTGATTCGCGACCGCTTTGTCCGATCCCACGTATTGGGCTGCTGTTCGGCCGGCGGCTCGCCGTTCTGGATCTTCTCTGCCGCTTCGGGGTCGATCCGGGCAATCGCCTGGAGAATGCGGTGCCGGGTATCTTTGTCGCACTCGCCCAGCGACCGCACCAGCAATGGCACGATCGATTTGGCCCCGTCGCCGATCTTGGCCAACACTTCCGCGGCCCGGTCCGCGCCCTGGTCCGGGTCGTCGTCCGCTCCCGGCGGCGTGAGCAGCACGTCGACCAGGGTCGGCAACGCCGCCGGATGCTGATTGGTATTCCAGAGAACTTCGGCCGCGTCCACGCGGCGGTTGGGATCCAGGAGGGCGTCGAGGAGCGTTTGCTCGGCCGCGGGATGCTCGTCGATGGTCCACAAGGCCTCGGCAACGTCGAGCTGCAATTGCGGATCGTCATCGTTCTTCAGAAGCGTCAGCAACGCCGGAACCGCCTCCTTGGCGTCGGCGCCGACGTCGCCCAGATCGGCGACGGCCGTATCGACCATGTCGTGCTCCGAGAGCGACTGGATCATCGTGGCGATGGCCTGCCGACGTTTGGCGACGTGCCACAAGGCGGCCGCGGCAACTTCCCGAAAATCGGCGTCCGGGTCGTGCAGACATTCCTCCAGCGCGGGGGCGGCGTCCTTGGCCTTTTCCCCCAGCGACAGCAACACCTCGGCCGACAGTTTGCGGGCCTCGGGCTGCTTGAGTGCTTCGATCAACGCCGGCACGGCGCCCGCCGCGTCGTCGCCGAGTTGTTCCAGCGACTTCAGCGCCGCCGTTTTCACCGCTTCGGCCGGATCGCCGATAGTCTCGGCCAAGGCCGGCACCACCACGGACGGTGCCGCGCCGATCTCGGTTAAGGTGGTTGCCGCCTCCGTGCGGACCTCTTCGCTGGGGTCCTTCAAGGCTTGCAACACCGCATTGAGCGCCGTTTTCAATTGCCCCGGGTCCGCGGCGCGGAGCGCGAAAGCCGCCGCGGCGCGCACGGTCGCATTGCGATCCTTGAGAGCCTCGCGCAGCGGGGCCACCGCCACCGGCTGGTCCTCGCTCGACATGCCCAACGCCCGCAGTGCCTGGGCGCGGACGACGGCCCGGGGGTCCTTGAGGGCCTCGATCAACGCCGCGGGTCCCAGCGGGCCGACCTGCTGAAGTGCGGCGGCGGCGCTGGCGGAAACGTCCGGATCGGCGTCGGCCACCGCTTCGACGATCGCCGCCACCGCGGGCTTGACCTCTTCCCCCATCGCGCCCAGGGCCTTGGCCGCCATCTTGCGGACGATCGGCTTGGGCGACTGCAAGGCGGCGACCAGTGCGGGCACGGCCGGCGCACCGATCCGCGCCAGGCTGTCGGCGGCGGCAAAGGCGATGTTCTCCTGGTCCTCGAATAGCGCGGAGAGCCGGGCCACGGCAGGCTTGGCCGCCGCGCCGAACTCGCCCAGCGATTCCGCCGCCGCCAGCCGCACGCCCTTGTCCTTGTCGGCCAGCGCGGCCACGAGCGCGGGGACGGACGCTGCCGCGTCCTCGGCGATGTCGCCCAGCGCGGCTGCCGCCGCGGAGCGGAACGAGTCGTCCCGATCCTTGATCGCCTGGACCAACGGCGCCACGGCGGCCTTGGCCGTGGGGCCCATTCGGCCCAGGGCCACGGCGGCTGTGTAACGGAGCACGGGGTCGGGGTCCTTGAGGACCTGCAACAGCCCGGGGACGGCCAGCTTCGCCTCGGGATGGATCCGCCCCAGGGCCGCTGCCACCTCCAGCCGTACGGATTCGTCTTTCAAGAGCGCCGTCAGCGGGGCCGCCGCGGCCTGGGCCGGCAGACCGATGTTGCCCAAGAGCTCCACCGCCGAGCGGCGGGCTTCCTCCGAACCGTCCGCCAAGACTTCGATCAGGCTTTTAACCGCGGCTTTGGCTTGCCCACCGATCGCGTTTAGTTGGCGGTACGCATCCTGGGCAAGCCGGCGATCCGCACTACGCAGCAATCGGGCGAGCACCGGCAGGGCATCCCGCTGTCGCGCGATGCGCCACAACGCCGTGGCCGCCTGGAAGCGGACGTGCTCATCCGCGTCTTGCAGGGCCACCGTCAGCGCGGTCACGGCCGACTGGGCCGCCGCACCGAGGTCACCCAGCGTCTTCGCCGCTTCGGCCCGGGCTTGTGCCTGCGGGTCCTTGAGGGCCTTCAACAGCGGATCGAGAACCGGGGGATCCAGTTTGGCCAACACGGCGATCGCGGCGCGAGCGGCGGCATCGTGGCGGGTTTCGGCGACTTCCAACAGCCGCGGAGCTGCCGCCGTGCCGATCCGCCGCAAGGCATCGCAGGGCGGGTCCAACGGAGCCAAGGTTTTTTTCGTCTGCGATAACTCGAGGATCAAGGCCGCAACGGCCCGGGGGTCTTGATCGATGGTCCACAGGCTGACGGCTGCCTCGCAACGCACCGCCGCCGCGCGGTCGGAGAGCGACTGGACCAGCGCGGAATGGGCCGCTTTGGCCGGCGGCCGCAAACCGCCCAGCGCGGCCGCGGCCTGGCGGCGAACGTCGTCATTGCGGTCTTTGAGCGCTTGGACCAGCGCGGCCACCGCGACGCTGGAGGCCGGATGGATCTGCCCCAGGATCGCCGCCGCCTTGCCCCGGACATCCGCGCGAGTATCCGCAAGGGCCTTGATCAGCGCCGCGACGGCGGGCGGACCGATCCGCACCAGCGCAGCGCTGGTGTGATCTTTGACGTCGGCGGTGCGGAGATCGCCGATCAGAGCCGGGATGGCCGCCGGTCCCATCGCGCCCAAGGCATCGACGATCGCCCGGCCCGTCGAGTGGTCGCAGCGTTTGAGCAGTTCCGTGAGGGCCGGCAGGGCCGATTCGGCGGCACGGCCGTAGTCGCCGAGCAGTTCGATCACGTTCTGACGGACCTCGGTATTTTCGTCCGCCACCGCGCGGACCAGCGCCGGGACGGCCGGTCGCCCCTGCGAACCGAAGGCGCGGATCGCGGCGACCGCATCCTTGCGTCCCTGCACCTTGCCGGCCTTGAGTTCCGCGGCCCACTGGTTCAGGGTTTTTCCGTGGTAGGAAATGCTCTCCGCCGTGGTCGCGGCAGCGGCGGCCGCCCGCGGCGCCGGACCCCAGTCGCAAGCAATTCCCAGTAGCAACCCCATCGCTACCAGCCATCTGCCAGGGAACCATTCGCAGATCATGTTCATCGACGTAGGCTCACGGAACGAAAGGAGTTAAAGACTCTTCATTATAGACCAGGTTGGAATCCTGTCCTACGTGGTTTCTCTTGCGGTAGCGGAAAGTGAGAACTGTCGGGTGGGGGCTCGCGGCGCTCGATCCACCCGACACGACTACATGGCCTTTTTTTCCACGCCCGCCCGCCCGCCGCCACGCGGCTGCGTCCTCGCCGTCCAGACGCAACGTGAGGCATTTGGCGCTTCCGCCCGCCTTGACGAATTCCCCCAATGGCGTTTCCCGCGGCTCGAAGCCATGACGGCGAAGCTGGTCGTGGAGGTTCGGGCAGCCGGAATTGGTAATCACCGTCCGCCCCAGCACCACCGCGTTGCAGGCGAAGTTCTGCGCTTCGTCACTGTCGACGGGAATCAGCTCCGCAATCGATTCCGCCAGCGCCCGCTGCCCATACTCGTCGAAGGCCGGCGGATAATAAATCGCCAAGCCGGGCTCCAGCGGGCAGAAGCAGGTATCGAGGTGGTAGAAGTGCGGCTGGACCAACTCCAGGGGAATCACGCGGCAACCCAACAGCGTGCCCAGGTTGAGATGGCTGCGAATGTCGCTGCGGATACGATAGCCGGCAAACAGGGTGTCGCCGCAAAACAGGGCATCGCCGGCCCCTTCGAAGAACATCCCCGGCGGCAAGTGGCAGGTGCGGAAGCCATGGGTTGCCAGCCAGTGCTCGTCCTGGGGCACCTCGACTTGCCGCTGCGGATAGCGGAATCGCGCGATCACGGCCAGATCCTGATAAATCAGCGCCGCATTGGCCGTGAAGATCAAGTCGGGCATGCCCAGCACCGGCGGCATGCAGAAGATCTTCGCGCCCGCCGCTTCCAGCAATTGCCGCAGAGCCCGCCACTGTGTTACCGCGGCCGTGTGGTCGCAGGGCCGTTGGCGGCACATCCAGGGATTGATCTCATACTCGATGCCGTAATGATTGGGCGGACACATCAAGATTTGCGGCGTATTTTCCGTGGTCGGTTGCACCGGGCCGGCTTGGGGGGTAATCATGATTGCACCTTCTCGGTCGTTGTCGCTTCCAGGGCGGAGAGTTCCGCGACCAGCACGCGCAAAAACGGTTCCACGTCGGTCACCAGGCCCACGGTCTGAAAGGTTCCCCGATCGGAGAGCTTGATGGCCGTCGAGGGGTTGATGTCGACGCACACCACCTTGACTCCCGACGGCAGCAGGTTGCCCACCGCAATCGAGTGCAGCGTGGTGGCCACCATCAGGCAGAAACTCACGCCGCGGATCTTCTCCCGCATCGCGTGTTGGGCCTCCAGCACGTCGGTAACCACTTCCGGCAGCGGGCCGTCGTCGCGGATGCTTCCGCAGAGGACACAATCCACCCCCTGCCGCACGCATTCGTACATGATCCCCGCCGTGAGTATCCCCTTTTCGACCGCCGCGCGGATTCCCCCGCAGCGGCGAATGCGATTGATCGCGCGGAGGTGATGTTCGTGTCCCGCTTCTGCCAATCCGCCGCGATCGAGATACACGCCCAGACTGGTGCCGAACAGGGCCTGCTCGATATCGTGGGCGGCCATCGCGTTGCCAGCAAAGAGCACGTCGATATAGCCGCCGCGAATGAGCTGGCAGAGAGACTCGCCGCTGCCGGTGTGGACGATCGCCGGCCCGCCCACAAACAACGTCCGCCCGCCGGCGGCCCGGTTCCTGGCCAGATCATGGGAGATCTCGCGGATCGCGACGTTCTTCGGTTTTTCCGTGGACACGTTGCTATTCATGAACTCGAAGGCCTGGGAGCCGTGGGGGCGTTCTTCGGGGTGCACCCGCACGCCCACGTGCCCCACCACGACCCGGTCGCCCGGCACGATCTCGTTCATGGGCACGCAACGGGCCGTGCCCGAGGCGGCGTCGTAGACTACGCCGCAGTCCATTTCCTGGGCGGCCACGGGAATCCATTTGCGCTCAAGACGGATTTCCGTGGGCTGGTTGGTGGTACTGTAAAACCCCTCGGGAAAGGTGCCGGCGATGTCGGCCGGCTCCAAACTGCAATCGTTGACCGTGGTCGGCACGGCGCCATGGTCGGCGATCTGGCCCAGGATCACGTCCAGCGCGGCGGCATCGCCGGCGCGGACCTCGACCAAGGCGTAACTGGGGTCGTTACGAGCCTGGCCGATGGCGATCTGCTTGATGCGGAAGCTGCCGCCGTTGGCCGAGATACAGTCCAACACCTTGGGAAGGATTAGGCTGTCGATAATATGGCCGCGAATCTCCACCTCCTCAAAGCACTCGTTTCCTTCCGTGATCGAATGCTGTGCGTGGTGGATCATAATGCAACCTCCCGCCGTATTGTACGCAACGGCCTCGATTGCCGTTGCATCGAATGCCCGCCGCGCAGCCTGGCTCTCCCCGGTTGCGCGAGTTGCGCCGGCTGCGGAACCCATTGCGCCGCATTGAATTGCATCCACCGCTTGCCCTGACGACGCTTGGCGGGGGGTGGCCCCCAGGACTATACTCTACTTAGGTGGACGGTGGGGCGGTCCAAAGGCACGGAGGCACAAAGGGGCCGAGGGCAAAGGACCGATCTGACACTTTGCCGCTTTGCCCCCTTATGCATTCCTCCGTGAGACGATTATGAACAAGGCCTTCGTTCGGGAACCGGATGGCACCGCGGAGTATTGTCCGCGGTGCGGTGCGCAGGGGCAACCGGTGACCGACGACACGCTCCGTATGCACATGACGGCGGCCGATCGCAAGAACCTGGCTCCGTCGGCCAACTTCTGTCCTTCGCCGCAATGCGAGGTGGCATACTTCGACTGCTTCGATCGGGTGGTGCTCGCCACCGCCCTTGCCCATCCGATTTACCCCAAGGCCGCCGATGCTCCGCTTTGCGCCTGCTTTGGCCTGACCGCGGAAGATATCGAGCAGGACGTGCGGGAAGGGGTGGTGACGCGGACCAAGGCCGCGTTGGCGAAGGCCAGTTCGTCGGCCGCCCGCTGCACGGAGTTGGCCGCTAACGGCCGGCCCTGCGTTGCCTGGGTGCAAAAGTACTTCTTAGAGTGCCGCCAACGGCACGGCGCGGGCGGGAGAACGTAGTGCTTAAGAACTTAGCACTAAGGATTGGCCGACAAATAACTTCCCGATTTCCGTAGCCCAGGCATTTATGCCTGGGGTTACGGGCGTTGCCCAAATCCGCAGCCCGATTTCCCCGATCCGCCGAAGGCGAATCGGGGAAATCGGGCTGCCAGCGCGCGGGATTCGCCTCCCAGGCATAAATGCCTGGGCTACGGAAAACGAAGCAAAACCGGAAGTTATTCTTCGCAGGAACTTATGAACTAAAAACTATTCACGCACTCCAGCAACACTCGAACAGTGCGACGGATTTGTTCCTCGGTGTGTTCGGCGTTGATGAAGAAGCGAATCCGCGACTTGCTGTCCGGCACTGCCGGATAGAGGATCGACTGCGCATCGATGCCCTGCGCCAACAGCGCGGTGGAAACTTTGAGGCACTTCAGCGAGTTGCCCAGAATCACGGGAATGATCGGCGTATCCCGGCTGTCGCCGGTGTTCAGCCCGGCCTGCTGCGCCAATTCGAGGAACAAACGCGATCGATTTCGCAAGCGCTCCACGCACTGCGGTTCGTCCCGCAGCAGTTTCAGCGCGGCCAAGGCGGCCGCCGTATTCGCGGGCGAAAGCGCGGTGGCGAAGACGAACGAAGGCGTGTTGTACTTCAAATACTGAACGAGGACTTCCCGGCCCGCGATAAAGCCGCCCAAGCTCCCCAGGGCCTTGCTGATGGTGCCCATCCAAATGTCGCCGTCGCCGGGATCGACGCCGAAATGTTCGCAAATGCCGCGCCCGTGGGCCCCCATCGTGCCCAGGGAGTGCGCCTCGTCGACATACAATACCGCCCCGTGCCGCCGCTTGATCTCGATGAACCGCGGCAAGTCGGGATAGTCGCCGTCCATGCTGTAGACGCCGTCCAGCGCGATGACCACGCGACGATAATTGTGGCGGACGTCCGCCAGCAGGCGCTCGAGGAAATCGCAGTCATTGTGGGGAAACGCCCGGATCTTGGCGTGCGACAACAGCGCGCCTTGGGCGATGCTGTTGTGGGCCAATTCGTCGTACAGGATCAGATCTTCCGTGCCGAAGAGATGGCCGAGGACGGAGGTGTTGGTGCCGTGCCCGCTGGGAAAAACAGTGGCCGCTTCGGTTCCCACAAACTGGGCGATTTCCTCGTCCAACTGCTCCAGCAGCGTATTGTTGCCTCCCACGAGCCGGCTCGCGGCGGCACTCGCGCCAAACCGGTCGAGCGCCTCTTTGGCGGCCGCGATGACCGCTTCCTGCCGGGCCATTCCCAGGTAGTCGAAGACCGTATAACTCACCACCTCGCGGCCGTCGATCGTGCACGTGGTCTTGTCGACGCGCTGTTTGACGCGAAAGAATGGATTCGCAAACCCGGCGGCCATCGTGTCGCTGATGCGGTGCTGGAAAGCCACGCACTCGGGAAACAGCGTGACGTCGCAATCCTGAGGAAGGATCTCCCGGCTCCGGGGCGCCTCGGGCTCCCGCAACCGATTCTCGGCCGGCGCCTCCGCGCGTTGACCAACGCCGTCGGGACCCACGTGCCCTTCGAGGTATTCGATCAGATCGCGGCAGGTTTCCATGTCGTACAAGGCATCTTCGGAAAACCGCAGTTGAAACCTTTCTTCGAGGTAATTCACCACGCTCATGCGGGCGAGCGAATCCAGGCCGATCTCGTCCAGGCGACTGTCGAGCGTGGGTTTGCACTCCAAACCTTCCGGCACTGCCCGTTTCACCTGCTCGAATACCGCATCTGCGATCGCTGTAGACAGATCTTCACGTATGTTGGAACCGGCTGTCATGGATAATTTCCTCGTTTTTTTGCGGCGCGTATGGTATATCTTTACCACGACTGGCCCGACTGGGCAAGACGTAAGGGCGTTCACGAGGGGTGCACAAGCCCACTTTAGGATGGGTCATTGACATACGGAGATGGCCGTCCAATCATGGCGTTCTGAAGGGGGTAGTCCGCGGCGGGCGGAAACCCAGAGTGCGATCTCCGCGAGTCTTTGGACTTCGACTCCATGCGAAAATTTACACCGTCCGTCCGTTTGATTGTTGTCTGGGCGAGTCTGGCCATTGCCGGAAGCGTGTTCGCCGGCGAGGGGCCGACGCAGTTCAGGAGCGTCAATTCGTTCGAACGGCCGTCGGATTTTGCCAACTTGAAAGGCACCGATGCGAAGCTGGCCCCGACGCCGGTGGGGGTAACCGAAGGAAAGTATGCCCTCCGCGTCGACTTCACCGAGGCGGCCTATCCCAAGTTCGTTTTCATCACCGCCACACCGCTGGACTGGCGGGGGTTTACCGGGCTCGCACTGGACGTCACGAATCCGGGCACAGAGGCCGTGCAGTTTCAGATGCGGGTCGACGACGCGCCCAATGCCAAAGGGCCCGAACATATCGCGTTCGGCAGCGGCAATATCGAGCCGGGCCGCACGGCGACCTTCGTGCTGCGGGCCGGGGAGAGCGCCCCGGCGAATTACGGGATGTTGGCGCTCCCGCCCCTGCCTGGCATGCGCACCCTCGCCAACAAAGGTGCCCGGATCGATTTCAGCCACGTCTATTCCTGGCAGGTGTATCTACGGCGACCAACGAGCCGGCACACGCTGATCTTCGACAATGTGCGGACGGTGGCCCTCAAGAGTTTGAACCTCGATAAGATCGTAGATTCTTTCGGCCAGTACACCCGCGTCGACTGGCCCGGCAAAACCCACAACCAAAGCGAATTGCAGACGCAGCGGGCGGCGGAAGAATCGCAGCTCCGCGCAAATCTCAGCCTGCGCGATCGCGATCGATTCGGCGGCTGGACACGTGGGCCGAAGTTGCCGAAGAGTGCCTTTTTCCACCTGTACCGACTGAAGGGCAAGTGGTGGTTGGTGGATCCGGACGGGCGGCTGTTTCTCTCCTTCGGGGTGAACACGGTGACGCCCAGCGTGCCGGTGTTCGTGAGCAATCGCCAGTCCATGTTCGAGTGGCTGCCCCAGGCGAACGAGCCGCTGGGGCGACATTATGGCCAGGGCAAGAGCATGGCTGGCGGGCCGGTCGTCGAGGGCCCCACCTACGATTTTCTGGCGGCCAACTTAGAGCGGAAGTACGGCCCCAACTTCCTCGAGCTCTGGCGACGGACGGCGCTGGTGCGGCTGCGCGCGTGGGGGTTCAACACGCTCGGCAAGACGTGCGATGCGGACCTCTATCGCAGCGGCCGCGTGCCGTATATTCCCATCGTGCAATTCTCCGGCAACTATGCCCACGTCAGCGCCGGCCATGATACGTGGGGGCCCATGCACGATCCGTTTGACGCCGCCTTTCGCCAGGCCGCGGCAGCCCAGCTTGCGAAGGTCGTCACTGCCAGCCGCGACGATCCGTGGTGCATCGGCTATTTTGTCGATAATGAGTTGAGTTGGGGGGCCGGGAAGTCGACCGACCCAACACTGCGTTACGGCCTGGCGTTGGGCGCGCTAAAGCAGCGCGCCGATGTATCCCCGGCCAAGCAGGCGCTCATGGCCCAGCTCAAACAAACCTATGGCACGGTCCCCAAACTCAACGCGGCATGGAGGACCCGACTGGCCGGCTGGGACGATCTGAACGCCGCGTTCGCGCCGGCGAGCGTGTCGGGCGCGGCAATGGAGGGCGACTTCTCGCGTTTCCTCAAGAGCTTTGCCACCAAGTACTTCACCGTGGTCCGCGACGAGCTGCGGCGGCTCGATCCCAATCATCTTTACCTCGGCTGCCGTTTTGCCAGCTTTACGCCGGAAGCCGTGGAGGCGGCCGCCGAGGCCTGCGACGCGCTGAGTTTCAACATTTACCAGCCGCGCATCGACCAAGAGTGGGACTTCCTCAAGACCCTGGCCAAACCATCCTTGATCGGCGAGTTCCACATGGGTGCGCTCGATCGGGGGATGTTCAGCCCCGGCCTGGTCGAGGCTGCGGACCAGGCAGCACGGGCCGCGATGGTGCAGGACTATGTGCGCAGCGTGGCCGACCATCCGGCGCTCATCGGCTGCCACTGGTTCCGCTACGACGACGAACCGCTGCTGGGCCACGTCAGCAACGGCGAGAACTACAACATCGGGATGGTCTCAATCACCGATACGCCCTATCCGGAGTTGATTGCCGCCTTCCGCAACGTCTTCAGCGAAGCCTACGCGCGCCGCTTCCGCACGGCCCGCCCGCCCAGATGACGCGTTTCACAACAGTTCCGTGCCGGAGACGTCGACCATCGCCTTGATCACGCCGTCGCGGTAGGCCGCCACCAATTCGAAGGCCTCGCGGATCTGACCGAGCGGAAAGCGGTGCGTCAACAGCGGGTCCGGGTCGATGCGGCCTTCGGCGAGCATCTCCACCACCGCGGCCACGCAGTAGCGCTGCCGGCGGACATTCTTGAACGTCAGTTCCTTGCGACGCATCACGTGGACGTCGAAACTCGCCCGCCGCTGCAACGGGATCCCCACCAGCACCAGCGTGCCGCCGGGGGCCAGGAGCTTCATCGCCTGGTCGATGCAGGCGACGTCGCCGGAACACTCAAACACCACGTCCAGCCCAAACGGCTCGCGCTCGGCGATGGCCGACGCCACGTCGTCGCGGCCGGCGTTGGCGGTCCAATTGGCCCCGCAACGCCGGGCCGCCTCCAGCCGCGTGTCGAGAAGGTCCGTCACGTAAGCCGTGCCCTGTACCAGGGCCCTCGCGCAGAGCAGCACGCTCAACCCGATCGGGCCGGCGCCGGTGATCGCAAAACGCACGCCCGGCCGCAGATCGGCCAGACGCACGGCGTGCAGGCCGATCGACAAGGGCTCGGCCAACGCCGCTTGATCCAGGCTGAGCGTTTCCGGAATGGGAAAACAATTCTCGCCCGGGAGCACCCGCAATTCGGCCAGGGCCCCCGGCGCTTCGCCGGGACTTCCCATGAACTGCAACTGCCGGCAAGTGTTGGGCCGGTCGGCGCGGCATTGGTCGCACTTGCCGCAGGAGATGGCCGGATCGATGGCCACGCGATCGCCCGGCTTCAGATGGCTGACGTGGGCTCCGATTTCCACGATTGTGCCCGAGCATTCGTGGCCGACGCTCGCGGGGTACTGCAGGATCTGGTCGCCGATGCCGCCTTCGGTGTAGTAGTGGACGTCGGAGCCGCACACGCCGACCCGATCGATGCGCAACAGGACCAGGCCGGGGTGCATCAGTTTTGGCTCGGGAACTTCGCAGATTGCCAGTTCGCGGAGGCCGGTGAAATGCGCTGCTTTCATGATCGTCCCTTGCCCGTCGAAAAAAATGCTCCGCCGCGGCGTCGCTTCCCGCGGAAACAATACGAAATCATAACGCCACAGGGTGCCGGGGCGAAAGAGGCCTCAGGGAAGGCTGGACGAATCCACCCGAATGCCTTAGATTCAGCGATGCGGAGTCTGCGCGGAGCGAGTAGGGTGGGTCGAGCGCAGTGCGCCCCACCGCCAGACAAACTATGCCTCGCATGGCCCCTTCGACCCGCCCCAAGAATTTTTGCCGATTGAGGAATCGATGACATCCAAGCGTAGACGGGCACCCGAGGGTGGGGCATCCGACCGTGTGACCGACCGGATCGCACTGCGCCACCTGAGAGCGGAGAACGTTTTCGAATTGGTCCATCCTCCCTGCGCCCGGGCGCGGGCCGACGACATCGAGGAAGTCCGCAAGATGCTCGACGCCGGCGAGATCGACATTGCCGAAGACGAGTTGCGATGGCTCCTGGCCGGATGCGGCGAGTTCGTCGAGGCCCACCGCCTGCTCGGCGAGATTGCCATGTCGGAGGGGGACGCCGCGTTGGCCCGCGGGCATTTCGGCTACGCCTTCCAGATCGTCACGACCGCCTTGCCCAAGCAGGGGCTGCCGCGGCCGTTGCCCTATTGCCGGAAAGCCAATCGCCCCTTTTTCGAGGCCGGCAAAGGGTTGGTTTGGGCCTTGCAACAGTTGGGCGACACCAATCTGGCCGCCGAGACCGTGCAGCAATTGCTCCGCCTCGATCCAAGCGATCCGTTGGAACTGCGGAAGATGCTCGACAGTGGGCGGCCGACGGCGGAAGGAAAAAACGAACGGCAAAAGTAGCCGCGGACGTATGTCCGCGGCTGTTTTCATCCTTTCCGTCCAGCCTCAGGGCAGTGCGATGTCCTTGATGGTGAAATCAAAGCTCGTCGTGAGAATGGCGCCGGGCGACTTGTAGACGAAGGCCAGGTTATCCAGCGGCACATCCAGATTGAACAGGTAGACGATGCCGATCTCATTGTCGGTCTGCCGCGTGGTCTCCATCGTGCCGTAGGGAATAGGCTTGCCGTCGGGACCTTCCAAGTAGGCCTCGTTCTGCAGGATCCAGCCGCGGTGCGATTCCAGGGCCCCCGCCGCCTGGTCGAAACGCACCAGGATCCGTACTTCCCAGGCCGCCTCATTCTTGCGGACCCGCTCCAGTACGACCGTGGTGTTGGCGATGCGTTTTTCGGCATTCGCCGCCGTGGCCAGGTGATCGAAGCGGAACGTCTCCATCTTGCCGGGCACGAGCGCGGAAAGGACCCCTTGCAGCCGTCCGATCTGCTTCACGTCGCGCGAGGGCAACGCAAGCGGCAGCGTCAACTCGGCCGCGGTGACGCCGGGCGTGACCGGAATTTCCAGTTCGGCGCGGCGGTTATCGACCCCCAGAGGGTTCCCCTGGCCGTCGACAATCCCCAGGTTGGCTAGCGGCAGCTTGAGGTTGATGGGCTTCAGCCGCGGCTCCCAGATCGCCTCCAGGGTCAGGCGCAGACTTTGGTTGGCCGGTTCGCGCAGATCGCGCTCGGAGAGCACGCGGATCGGTTCCAGACGAAATGGGCCGCAATAGATCCCCCGCCGGGCCCGGCTCCCTTGCCCGTTGGGCTTGGCCACGACGCTGATCGCGTCGGCCTCTCCGTAGGGGTAGACAGTCAGTCCTGCCTGGTCCAGGACCTCGTCGAGCGCCGGCCAGAAGGGAGCGTTATGGAAGTCGACGCTCACCGACGGATCGTCCGGGGCATTCCCGGCCTGCTTTCGGGCGTCGACGATCTTGTTGCCCGTCTGCCGGCTGATCGCCGAGAGGATTTGGGAAAGCGACTCGGCGCGGGCTTGGAGCGTGACCAGCGAGGGATCGCCCGCCGAGTGGGCGACCGTGCGTTCCAACTTTTGGCGGACCCGTTGCAGTCGTTGTTTGACTTCGGCCGGGGTTCGCTCGGTGACGCCGGGCAACAGGCGAACGACGTCCGGCCCGAGTCCAAGCAGTTTGGCTTCGGCCTCGTCGCGCTCGATCAACCGCGGAGCATCGAGTTGCCGCACCAGGCGACGGACGGTGATTTGCAGCGGATCTTCGGCCGGAACCTGGGCCGCCAGCAAACAGGCCATCAGCAACAGCGAACTGGACATGTCAAAGGCCCTTGTTGGGGAATTTGCGAGGCCTGAAACGGATCCATAGGCACCCCACGCCTCACACTACACTATTGTAGGTGTCCCGAGCCGGTGCATCCAGTTGGGTCGAGAATGCCGCAAATAACGATTGTTCGGACAGCGGCGATTCGATTTTTCGTGCGGCTTTCCCCACGCTATGTGGCCCCCGAGTACAAGCTATGCTTGAAAAGGATAATTGGCCCAGGTTCCGCGGGGTGTGTGTTCGTGCACACGCGATCCGTTGGCGGAACAGCCGCGTGGGTGCGACCACCCACCCTACTGCTTTCTAAACGCCCCAACCCGTTCCACTCCTTCGACGGTATCTGCCGTGAGTACAACCGCATACGATTCGTTTCGGGAAAAACTGGCCGACCTGTTGTCCAGGCCGCCGGTCGAGGATGGCGATGATCCGTGGCTGGCGGTCGCGCAGCGCGCTCCCGGCGGCCCGCTGCCGCCGGTAGCGCTGAAAGATGCGGCGACCGCCCCTTGCCCGGCGCAGCCCGATATTCCCGCAACATTGGCCCAGCGGGGGGAGTTCGTGCCACGGGCGCCGCTGACGATCGAAGAAACCGGGCTCAGCCGCAGCGAGATGGAAGCGCTGTTACTGAAACTGCTGCTCAATTACGGGGCCCTTTCCGGCCGCGATATCGCGCAACACATCAATCTGCCTTATGGCCTCATCGAGGGCCTGCTGCGGCAGCTCAAGGAAAGCCTGCTGGTGGTCTATAAGGGCTTCCGCTCGCTCACCGATTATATGTACGAGCTGACCGAGTTGGGCAACGACCGTGCCCGCCGCTTCGCGCAGCGTTGCACCTACTTCGGCACCGCGCCGGTCTCCTTGCACCACTATGTCGAGAGCGTCATCGCGCAATCGGTTACCAAGCAACATCCGCGATTGCGCGACCTTCGCAAGGCCTTCGCCGGGTTGGTGATCGACGAAAGTTTGCTCTGCCAGATCGGCCAGGCGATCAACTCCGGCCTGGGGATTTTCTTGCACGGGGCTCCCGGCAACGGGAAAACCACCATTGCCGAGCGGATCGTGCAGGCCTTCGGCGAAAGCATCTGGATGCCTCGGGCGATCAGCATCTACGGGGAAACGGTGCGGTTGTTCGACCCCAGCAGCCACGTCCGCTTGCCCGCCCTGGACGAATCCGGCGAGGACACTTCGCGGATCGATCAGCGCTGGGTCCGCGTCCGCCGGCCGACGATCGTGGTGGGCGGCGAATTGACCATGGAAAACCTCGAGATCACCACCAATTCGGCCACCGGCATCAGCGAGGCCCCGCTGCAAATGAAGGCCAACTGCGGCACGCTGCTGATCGACGATTTCGGCCGGCAGCGGGTGAGCGCCGCGGAACTGCTCAACCGCTGGATCATGCCGCTGGAAAAACGCTACGACTTCCTCAACCTGGCCAACGGCCGCAAGATCCAGGTGCCTTTCGATCAGTTGATCATTTTCTCCACTAACCTGGAGCCCCGGCAGTTGGTCGACGAGGCTTTTCTGCGGCGAATTCCCTACAAGATCGACGTGGCCGATCCCACCGAAGCGGAGTTTCGCCAGGTCTTCCGCGACCGCGCCGTGGAGTTGGGGATCGCCTACCAGGAACCGCTGCTGGATTACCTGATCGAAAAGCACTATCGCAGCGCCGGTCGCGCGCTGCGCTTTTGCCACGCCCGCGACCTGTTGCACCAGGTCTGCACCTACTGCGACTTCCTCGAGCAGCCCTTGGAAGTGACCCGCCAGTCGATCGATTCCGCCGTGAAGAACTATTTTGCCGTGATGATCGCGCCGAAGCCGTGATGTGTGCCGCCTTTGCCTTGCTGTTGAGCCTCGCCGTGCCGGCAATTGCCGTGGCCGGGCCACCGTCGCAATTCATGTTGGAATTGACCCTCAACGGCCAGCGAATCGAGGGTACGCCGCTCCATTGGACCCCGGCGGAAGTGCTGCTGTTGGGCCGTGACGGCCGGTTGTGGCGATTCCCGCCGGGCGAAGTCAGCGGCTTCCACAAGACTTCCGACCGCTTCCGCGCGCTCTCGGTCTCGGAGATTCGCGCGATGTTGTTGCGCGAATTGGGCTCCGCCTACGAAGTCAGCGGCACCGGCCATTACATGGTCGCCCATCCGCAGGGAATGCGCGATGTTTGGGCGCCGCGATTCGAGGAGCAGTATCGCTCGTTCCTCCACTATTTCGCGGTGCGCGGCTTCCGCCCCCGCGAACCCGAGTTTCCCCTGATCGGAGTCGTTGCGGCCACCCGCGCGGACTTCGAACGCTACGCGGCCGGACAGGGCGCGCCGGTGCGGGCGGGCGTTCTCGGCTACTATTCGCCGCAGTCGAATCGGATCTTGCTGTACGACGTGGGCAGCGGCCGCGGTAGTGCGCGGGATTGGCGGCGGAACGCCGCGACCATCGTTCACGAGGCCACCCACCAGATGGCCTTCAACACCGGCATCCACAATCGCTACGCGTCGCCGCCGCTGTGGGTCGCCGAAGGCTTGGCCACATTGTTCGAAGCACCGGGCATGTCCGACTCCCAGTCCTACCCCGAACGCCGCGACCGCATCAATCGCGATCGTTACGAGCACTTCCTCCGCGCGGTCGCTCCGCGGCACCGGCCGGAATTGCTGACCGAAATCGCCGCCTCGGACCAATGGTTTCGCACGGCCCCGCTGGACGCTTATGCCGAGGCCTGGGCCCTCACGTTCTACTTGGCGGAGACGCAGCCGCTCAAGTACGCCGACTACCTCGCCCGCACGGCCCGCCGTCCGTCGTTTTCCGACTACTCGGAGGCCGAGCGGGCGGCCGATTTCGCGGCCGTGTTCGGCGACGACATGCGGATGTTCGAAGCGCACTTCCTCCGCTTCATGCAGGATTCATCGCTGGCATTACCATGACACGCAGGAAAAAATCTCCCCCACCGCCGCCCCATCGCGATGCTTCCAGCGAGGATCTCTCCCGCACGCTGGCCGAACAGCGCAAACGGGTGACGGAATTCCTCGCCTTGCAGCGCGAGCGGTTGGGCCGCCTCGAGGCCGCCCTGGCCGTCGAGATCCGCCAGCAGCGCGAAGAACTGGCACGGACGTCGGATGCTCGCAACGCCAACGGGGAGCAGAAACCCCAACGCGGTCCGGCCATGCGGTTCGCCGCGGAGCCGGGACTCGACTGGGAGGCCGAGAAACGCCGGATCCTGGCGGCCCTCGAAACCGAGGACCAAGGCCCGGAAACCGATGCCGAGGCCACCGGACGATTGAAGATCCAAGAGATTGTCCGCAGCACCGATCAGGCGTTGGCCGAAAAGGATCGCGAGATCGAACAGATCAAGCAGGTCCTCCAGGAGCAGAGCAGCAATCTCCAGGGAGTGGCGGTGGGCGCCGCCGCGCTGGAGGCGGTGCTCGATCAGGACCCTCTCATCCGCGAGCAACGCGAAAACTTGCAGCAACTTGAAGTGCACTGGCAAGAAATGCTACGCCAGGCCGAGATCGAGCTGTCGCTGGAACGGGCGAAGCTGGCCCGCGAGCGGAACGCCATCGAGGACAAAATCCGCGCCCACGAGGAGAAGCTGGCCGCCGCCCAGAACGGCTCGCCAGCCGCTCCGCGGCCGCCGGCCCGCGGGCGTTGGCTCGCCCGTCTGGGGCTCAACAAGGATGGCAATGCGGAGTAAGCGGCCGCGGGCTCAGGCAACGCGACGCGAAGCAGTTACAGAGCATTGGGTTCGACCCACCCTAAATGGGTATATCTGGCTCAACTCTGCGGTTGCCTGACGCGGGCGATAACCGCTAGACTAACGCAGGTTCGCGGTTGTCTTTGAAGCATCCACAACAGGATCGGTCGAATCGTGTGCAGTACCCCGCTCGAATCACTCCCTCCGCCGCCGGCCGTGGCCGATGGTGCCGCCGTTTGCCCCTGCTGCGGCCAGGCCGCCCCGGAGCCGCTGCGGCCGAGCCTGGAGCAATGGCAGCAATGGTTCGGCACCGCGGTGGTACGCAAATTAGGGCTCTTTCGGATGCCCCCGGATCTGCGGTTGTCGGTGCTGGTGCCGGCCTATAACGAACACCGCACCATTGCCGAGATCATTCGGCGAATCCGCGCCGTCGCAATCGCCAAGGAAATTATCGTGGTGGACGACGGCAGCAGCGATGGCACCCGGCAGTTGCTCGAGGCGATGCAGGGTCAACCCGATTTGCGGATCTTTTTTCACCCGCAAAACCGCGGCAAGGGCGCCGCCTTGCGGACCGCGATGATGCATGCCGCCGGCGACATCGTCCTCATTCAAGACGCCGACCTGGAATACGATCCGGACGAGTACCCGCAACTGATCCGGCCGATCGTGGAAGGCAATGCCGACGTGGTGTTCGGCACGCGGTTCATTTCCGATGGGCCGCACCGCGTGCTGTACTACTGGCACTTCGTGGCCAATCGCATGCTGACGCTGTTCTCGAATCTCTTCACCGGCCTGAATGTGAGCGACATGGAGACCTGCTTCAAGGTCTTCCGCCGGGAAGTGATCCAGGCCATCGCGCCGACGCTGAAGGAGAACCAGTTCGGCATCGAGCCCGAATTGACCGCCAAGGTTGCCCGCCGCCGTTACCGCGTGTTCGAGATGGGCATCAGCTACTCCGGCCGCACGTATGAGGATGGCAAGAAAATCGGCTTCCGCGACGCGATCCGCGCGATCTGGTGTATTCTGCGTTATTGGAGGTGGGATTGATCCGCCTCGCCCTGTTCACTCCGCGGCTGCGCGTGGAAAGCGTCCTGGATCTGGGGGTCGACCGGCTGCGCTCGTTGCGGCTCGACGCGCTGCTGCTGGACGTCGACTGCACGCTGAAGCGCTACCGTCACGAACGGCCCACGCCCGCGGTGGCCGCCTGGATCGAATCGTTGCAGGCCGCGGGCTTCAAGTTGTGCCTGCTCTCCAACGGCCGCGGCCGGCGGATCGGGCAGTTCGCCCGGCAGGTCGGACTCCCCTTCGTGTGCCGGGCGTGCAAGCCGATGCCCTGGGGGTGCCGCCGCGCGCTGCGGAAGTTGGGAGCCGCCGCGGATCGCACGGCGATCGTCGGCGACCAGGTGTTTGCCGACGTGCTGGCCGGCCGTCTGGCAGGACTGTTCACGATCCTGGTGCGCCCGATCCATCCGGAAGACGAGCCCTGGTTCACCCGTTGGAAGCGGCCTTGGGAACGGCGGGTGTTGGCGCGGATGAACAGTGAAGGATGAAGGATGAATAAGCGTAAGGTCAGAACTCCGCTTGCACGTCCTTCATCCTTGACAACGCCTCCCCGAGCGCCGTAGAGTCTGTTGCAAAGGAGCTTTCTTTTGATGTCCAGCAGCCTCGATCTCCCGGCGCCGGCCCTCGATACCATCCTGGTGACCGGGGGAGCCGGATTCATCGGCAGCAATTTTGTCCGGCAATGGATCGGCGTCCAGAAAACCCGCCTGGTAAACCTGGATAAATTGACCTACGCCGGCAACCTCGACTCCTTGGCCGAGGTGGCCGATAACCGGCTGCACGTCTTCGTGGAGGGTGATATTGCCGACGGCCCGTTGGTCCGGCGGTTGTTGGACGAATTCAGTCCGCGGGCGATCGTCAATTTCGCCGCGGAATCGCACGTCGACCGTTCCATCGACGGTCCGGCCGCATTCGTCGAGACCAACGTGGTGGGCACCTTCCGGCTCTTGGAGGCCGTGCGGCAGTACTGGTCCGGCCTGCACGCGGCCCAACAACGGCAATTTCGCTTCCTGCACGTCTCGACCGACGAGGTGTACGGGTCGCTCGGCTCCACCGGGATGTTCACCGAGAGCACTCCCTACGCGCCGAATTCTCCCTATTCCGCCAGCAAGGCCGCCAGCGACCATTTTGTTCGCGCTTATCATCAGACTTACGGCCTGCCCACGCTGATTACCAATTGCTCCAACAACTACGGGCCGTACCAGTTCCCGGAAAAGCTGATCCCGCTGATCATCCTCAACGCGGTCGAAGGAAAGCCGCTGCCCGTCTATGGCGATGGCCGGCAAGTCCGCGATTGGCTCTACGTGGAAGACCACTGCCACGCCATTCGCACGGTATTGTCGCGGGGAGAGCCCGGCGAGGTCTACAACATCGGCGGAGACTGCCAACGCACCAATCTCGACGTGGTGCGGACGATTTGTGCGACCATCGATCGGCTGCGGCCGGGCTTGCCCCATACGCCCTGCGCCTCGCTGATTACGTTCGTCAAGGATCGTCCCGGGCACGACCGCCGCTATGCCATCGATGCCGGCAAGATCCAGCGCGAGCTGGGTTGGGCGCCGCGCGACAAATTCGAGACCGGCCTGGAGCGGACCGTGCGCTGGTATCTCGACCATTCGGCCTGGATCGAGCGGATCACTTCCGGAAAATATCAACGGCAACGACTGGGACTCAGCAGGAGTTAGCAGTCAGGAGTCGGAATTTCCGCTGCGACGTCTGACTGGTAACTTCTCGCTCCTAACTTCCAACTCCTAACTTCTTCTTCATCATGAACCACCGTTGCAACAAGGGAATCATTCTGGCCGGCGGCGCCGGCACGCGGCTGTATCCCATCACCCGTACGGTGAGCAAGCAGCTTCTGCCGGTCTATGACAAACCGATGATCTACTATCCGCTGTCGACCTTGATGCTCGCCGGCATCCGCGACATCCTGCTGATCTCCACGCCCCAGGACATCGGCTGCTTCGAGCGGCTGTTGGAGGACGGCAGCCGCATCGGGCTGTGCATTCGCTACTGCGTGCAGCCCCGGCCCGAAGGCCTGGCCCAGGCCTTCATCCTGGGACGCGAGTTCATCGGCGACGACCGCGTGGCGTTGGTGTTGGGCGACAACATCTTTTACGGCCAGGGCTTTCAGAAGATGCTCGATCAGGCCAGCCACCGCGAGCAGGGGGCCACGATTTTCGGCTATACCGTCCGCGATCCGCAGCGCTACGGCGTGGTCGAGCTGGACGAGTCGGGGCGGGCCGTGAACATCGAAGAGAAGCCGCAATTGCCGAAATCGAATTACGCCGTGACCGGGCTGTATTTCTTCGATAACCAGGTGGTCGACGTTGCCGCGCGGTTGCAGCCTTCCCACCGCGGCGAGTTGGAGATCACCGACGTCAATCGCGCCTACCTCGCGCGCGGCCAGCTCCACGTGGAACTGTTCGGCCGCGGCTTTGCCTGGCTCGACACCGGCACCCACGAGTCGCTCTTGCAGGCCGCCAATTTCGTGGAGACCGTCGAGCAGCGCCAGGGCTTGAAAATCGCTTGTCTCGAGGAGCTCGCCTGGTACAAGGGCTTCATCACCCGGGAGCAGTTCGCCAAGCTGGCCCATGAACAGGATAACAGCTACGGCCAGTACCTTCTCTCGCTGCTGTCCCGGCCGGGCGGATTGCGGCGCTGACTCGATCCAACCTACCGCGACCGCTGTTGCAACCCGGCCGCGTGCAGCGTGTTGGCCAGCAACATGGTGATGGTCAATGGGCCGACGCCGCCGGGAACCGGCGTAATGTGGCCCGCCACTTCGCGCACCGACTCGAAATCCACGTCGCCCACCAACGCCCCCTCCACGCGATTGATTCCCACGTCGATCACCGCCGCGCCGGGCTTGACCATCTCGGCCGTGACCAGCCGCGGCTGACCGATGGCCACCACGAGGATGTCGGCCTGCCGCGTGATCTCCGCGAGATACCGGGTGCGGCTATGACAGACCGTCACCGTGGCGTCCGCGTCCGCGCCCCGCTGCATCAGCATGATGGCGATGGGCTTGCCCACGATGTCGCTGCGTCCCAGCACCACCACGTGCGCGCCGGCGATGGGAATCTTCGAGCGGATCAACAACTCCTGGACGCCGTGCGGCGTGCAGGGGAGGAACCGCGGCCGGTTCTGCACGATGCGGCCCACGTTCTCCGGATGGAAGGCATCCACGTCCTTCAGCGGGTTCACGGCCTGCAACACGCGGGTTTCATCCATCCCCTTGGGGAGCGGAAGCTGCACCAGGATGCCGTTGACTTGCGGATCCTGGTTGAGCCGCTCGACCAACTCCAGCAGCGCGTCGGTCGAGCTATCGGCCGGCAATCGATGGAGCTGGCTCTCCATGCCGACCTTTCCACAACCCCGCTGCTTATTGCGGACATAGACTTCACTGGCCGGGTTCTCGCCCACCAACACCGCGGCCAGGCAGGGGGTGACGCCGGTTTGCTCCTGGAATTGGGCCACCTGGAGAGCGATCTCCCGCTGGATCTCTTGGGCGATTGCCTTGCCGTCGATGAGGGTTGCCGTCACGGTTGGATCTCCACTCGGTGCTGGTCGTCGGTGATTGCCCCGGAAAGGCAAATTGTAGCAGGGGAGCGGCCGAGGCACAAAGTGCGGGGAGCGGAACGAGCGCGAGTCGCCCCGCACTCCACGCACCGCACCCCACCTTTCCTCTTCCGCCCCTTTTTCCGCTACTTCCCCGCGGTCACCTGGACCGGCACGGCGGCGGGCGCCGCGGCTTGCGATCCGCCCGACGAGCCGCCGCGATCGTGGTACACGCCCACCTCGTCCACGCCACTGCCGTCGAAATCGCCCACCACGGGGCGATCGCCCGGCTTGCCCAGCGGGATCACCTTGTCGGCGGCGTCCAATTGGTGGTTATTGTTGGTATCGAGATAGAATGTACCGGCGCGGAACACGCCCAGCTTGGTGATGCCGTCGCCGGTCCAGTCGCCCACCACCGGGATGTCGCCCGCCTGGCCAAACTGCACGACCATGTCGCCGGGACCGAACTTGCCGTCGCCGTTGACGTCGAGGTACCAGACCCCTTCGCGGAAGACGCCGATGGTGGAGACGCCGGTGCCTTTCCAATCGCCGACCACCGCCCGGTCCCCGGCGCCGCCGTAGCGGAAGACGTGATCGATCACGTCGGCGCGAATGCGGCCGTGCGACGACTTCTTCATCACCCGCATGCCGTCGGTGGCTTCCTGCGGATCGGGCGGAATGTTCTTGGCGCGTCCGGTGAGGCGGTTCTCGGGATGGGGCTGACCGCGTTCCACGGTCATCGCCTTGGCGTCGCCGCTCCAGGCCGGGCCGAAGATGCCGATGTCGGTCTTGCCGTCGCCGTCCCAGTCGCCGGTGACCGGCTGGTCGCCGTCATGCCCCAGGCGGGCCCAAAGGTCGCCGTCGTCCCACTTGCCGTCGCCGTTGAGATCGAGGAACCACTGGCCGTCGAGGTACACGCCCACCTTGGCGTGGCCGTCGCCGTTCCAGTCGCCAGCCACCGGAGTGGCGCCGGGCAGGCCGAAAACAATCCGCTGTGCCGCGGCGCCGTCGCGGTCGGCGAGGATGAACTCGCCCCCCTGCATGTCGCTTCCGGTCCACGAGGAGGCGTTAAAGAAGGGACTCGACGTATCGTCGGCCACGTCGCTGCCGCCCTGCAATTGCCGCGGTTCACCGCCGTCGACGACACTCAAGTGCCAGGTGTTGTCCGGCGGGTTCGACGCGCCGCCGCCGGCCATGTACTGGCTGTGCGACGGGGTGGCCGGCGCGCTCAGCGGCGACGCCGGCAGCGGCGATTCCTCCGCCGAGTGCCCGGGCATCGGCAAAGCCGGCAGCTCCGGCGGCACGGAAACCGGACCGTTGTCAGGATTCGTGGGATTGGTGGGCTTCGTCGGATTGGTAGGATTCGTGGGAGTGGACGCGACCTGGGTCTTCAATTCACTGAAGTTGTTGTTCGTGGCCGTAACGCCCGATTGCACGGCAATCCCTACGATCGCGTTGGAGCCTTGCGCAGTGACGCTGGGGGCCAAGGCGCTCAACACCGCCGCGCTGGGCTGCGAATAGAGGTTGACGACGCTGCCGCCGAAAGTGGCGTTGGCCGAGGCGATGCCCTCGACGTAGCCTGAGGGTTGTTCGAGCAAAACCGAGTAGGACTGGCTCGGATCGAGATTCGTAAACTGGTAAGAACCGCTGCTGGAGTCGCTCGTGGTGGTGATTTCGTTGCCGTTGGCGTCGGTCAGCGGGGTTCCCTTGGCGTTGGCCAGGACGAGCGTAGCGCCGCCGATGCGGGTAACGCCGCTGTCGGTCAACAAACCGTTGCGATTGGCGCTCTGTAGCTCCGCGAGCGTGGGCGTCGTCGTGCCGGCGGGAAGCGAGAGCGCCGGACCGTCCTGGAACACGTAGCCGCTGATGCTGGCCGGGGGCTCGACAACGAAGTCGTAGTTGATGCCGGCGGAATTCTCCGGCAGCGCGATCGCGTCGAGCTCCGTGAGCGAGGTCTTTTCGCCCAGGCCGCTGGTCGCCGCGACCTGCGTGGTTTGATTGCTGATCGTGCCCAGCGAGTCGCTGACCGCGAAATCGCCGCTGGGTACGGTTTCCACGACGCTGTACGTACCCGGCGCCAGGTTGGTGAAGCTGTAGGTTCCGTTGCTGCCGGTGACGTCGGGTTGGCCGACGGCGTTGCCGCTGGCGTCGCGGAGCTGAATCGATACGCCGGATAACGGTTGTTGGCTGGGGTTGCCGTTGAGGTTCTCGATGTACACGGTGCCGCTGAGGCTGGCCGGCAATTCCGCGCAGAAATTGTAGTCGGTGGCCGCGGTGCCGGCGGGAAGCGTCGCGCCGGTGACCTCGTCGGTGCCGGCGGTCTGGCCGCCCTCGGAGCCGACAAACGCCTTACCGGGCAGGTAGCCGCTCGGCAGTTGGCCGATTTCCACGCTGTAGCCGCTGCTGGTCAAGTTGTTGAAGCTGTAGTTGCCATCGGCGTCGGTGGTGGTTGTTTTGACGACCGTGCCGGAGCTGTTCAGCAGGCTGACGGTTACGTTGGGGATCCCCGGATCGCCCAGGTCCAAGTTGTAATCACCCTTGAGGTCGGCAAACACCTCGCCGCTGAGGCTGCTTTGCAGCTCGCCGAAGTCGTAGTTCACTCCGGCTTGCCCGCTCTGCAGCGCGACGCTGTTGACGGTCTCGCCCGGGTTTTTGGCCGTGCCGTCACTCGTGCCGTTGACCGTGCCCGCGGAGGCCGAGCCCGGATCGTATCCGCTCACCGGCAATGCGGAGACCACGTATTGGCCGGGCGTGAGACCGGAAGCCGACCAGGAGCCGCCGGCTTGGGTGGTGACGTCGACGGGGGCCGGTTCCGCTCCCGACGACGGCACATATTGCACTTGCACCGTGGCGCCGCTGATGCCCTGCTCGCCGGTATCGAAGTTGCCGTTGTCGTTCTGGTCGAAATAGACGTAGCCGCTGAGCGTGACCGGCTTTACCAGGGCAAAGTCGTTCTGAATGCTGTTGTCGCTGTTCTGGAGGCTGATGGTGGTGAGGTCGGTGACGCTGCTGAAGCTTCCGTCGACGGTGCCGCTCACCTGGCCGGGGATGGCGTTCCAGGCAATGTAGCTGCTGGGCGGCGTTTCCACCACGCTGTACGTGCCCGGCTGCAGGCCGGTGAAGCTGTAGTTGCCGTTCTGGTCGGTGGTGGTCGTCTGGCCGGTGCTCACGTAGCCGCTGGTTCCCTGCTCGTAGAGCGTGAGCGGGACGTCGGCCACGCCCGGGTCATTCGAAGCGTACTGCTTGGTGCCGTTGAGGTCTTCGAAGACGGTGCCGGAGATCGTGGGCAGGGGGACCTGCGGGGCCGTGGCGGACGCACCGTCGGTGTCGACGTTGTAAGTGGGCGAGCCGGACGCGTTGTAGTTTTGCGTCGGCATCTGCGAATTCAGCCCCAAGGTGCTGAAGTTGAACGTCTGGCCGAAGGTGCCGCTGACGGTCAGAGAATAGTATTGGCTGTTGGTGAAGGTGGCCGTGAAAGTCGAGCCGGCAAACTCCGTACCGTCGACCACGGGATCGACCGAACCGTTGCTTTGCGAATCGTTCACCGTAGCCTGGACCACCAACATCCCGCCTTGGCTGCCGGTCTGGAAATTGCTGTTATTGAAATTCGTGCAAGCCACGGTCATCAGCATGCCGCCGTTGGCCGCGCTGATCGGGTTGGTGAGTGTAATGGGGCTGGTTAGTCCGCTTTGCGAATAGAGTCCCGGAGCCACGTATTCATACTGCGGGGCGTTCGGCGTGTCGGGCGGCCCGTTGTGGAAGAACGGATTGCCGGTGACGCTGCTGCTGCCGTTCTGGTCGGTGTTGATCGTGAAATTCGTCAATTGGGTTCCCGCGGCGCCGCCGCTCCAACTGATATAGAACAGGCTGCTGATCTGCTGGTCCGTGGGGGTCTGCTGGTAGTACACGACGCCGACGTTGATCGGGGCGGTGCTGGCCGCGGCGGTGCTGGCCGAGAGATACTGCCGCGGCTCCAACTGCTCGACGCGGCAGATGTGGACGCGGCTGCTATTGGCTGTTTCGCCGGCCGGAGAACGGCTCCGCCGGCTCCGATTCGACAACGCTCGAGTTTTGCTGAACAGGCCCACGTTAACCTCCCTGTAGTATTCGCATCATCCTGACGATTTCGCACGCGATGTCGCCCGTCGCTCCTTAGCGTCCGCCGTGGTTGGGCGAAGCGTCGGGGCGGAGCGAAATCCGGTCCGCGCTCTCCAGTCGCACTTGCCACAACCGCACCGTGGTATCGAAGCTGCCCGATATCAGGGTGTTGCTCTTGGTGTCCCAGGCCAGTGTGGTGATCGAGCCGCTGTGGCCGACCAAATGGGCCCGCTCCTGCCGGGTCTTGGTGTCCCAAATCCGAATCATGTTGTCGCTGCCGCTGGAGGCCAACAGCGTGGGCCCGCAAAACGCCAGGGCCCGCACCTTGCCGGGGCGGTCGGGCAATTCCGGCAGCTCCGCCCCGCTCCGCGCATCCCACATCGCGATGGCCCGGGCGTTTCCGCCGGCCGCCAGGACCGACCCGTCCAGCGAGTACGCCAGGGCGTGAATTCGCCGTTGTCCGGGCAGGTCGCGGAGCGTTTGGCCGGTGGCCGGATCCCAGACGCGGATGCGGCCTTCACGGCCCGCCGCGGCCAGTTGCCGTCCGTCCGGCGAAAAGGCCAGCGCCCCGATGTCCTGGCCGGGCGCCGGCAGCTCGTTGAGCAGGCGAAGCGTGCTGCCGTCGTACAAGCCCACTCGATCACCCGAGCCGGCTGCCGCCAGTATGCGTCCGTCGGGACTGTAGCGGATCGCGTAGAAGGATTGCGACTGCTCGCCGCTGGACGTCACCATGCGGCCGCCCTTGATGTCCCAGAGCACGATCTGGCGGTCGGCCCCGGCCGTGGCCACGGCCTGCCCGTCGGCGCGGAAGTTCGCGGCGCGGACCCAATCCACGTGACCCGGCAGCCGGTAGAGCAACTGCCCGCTCTGGGCGTTCCAAATCCGCACCAGGTGGTCGTCGCCGGCCGTGATGAGAAACCGTCCCTTGGGATCCAGCGTAACGCTGGAAACGACGGGCGCCTTTTCCGCCGGATCGAGCGACGTCAACTCGATGACGCGGCTGGCGTAGGTGTCGGAAATCGGACCGGCTTGAACCAGCCCGCACACGGCCCACAACGCCACGAGCGAAACGCCGCCCACGATTACAGACCAGGATTTCCACATATTAAGTACTCGTTAATTGGCAGTATTGGAGGTGCGCAAGGCCGAAAATCGCGCCGCGCGTGTTGGGCCTCGCTATATTCATCGGCTGAAGCTGGCAATACCCTGTGCCAACTTTCCGTGTATTGCCGGCAAAAGTAATTATGCCGATAAGGAAGAACAGGCAGGCTACGGGCGATGTACATGCCGGGCGGGATGGGCAGTGGCTTTCCAACATCTGTTGGAAACGGGCCCATTGGGCGATCCGCTCTCAGCTTTTTCAGAGCGTAATCGCCTTCTTTGTAACGGCTTGTGGCCAGAACAAAGCCGGATTATTCACGGCCGAATAAAAGCCCGAAGTGCAAGCGAGGCCGAATAAAGCTCGAAGTGCAAGCGAGGCCGAATAAAGCTCGAGGTGCAAGCGAGGCCGAATAAAGCTCGAAGTGCAAGCGAGGCCGAATAAAGCCCGAAGCGCAAGCGAGGAAGTCATCAGGACTTAGCCTCGCTCGCGTCTTCAGAGGCCTTGGACAACGCTGGCTACCAGGAAAATCGCGGCGGTTTCCACGCGGAGAATGCGCGCTCCCAGGACGACCTGCTGCCACCCCGCCTCCAAGGCGATGCTCAGTTCGTCCGAGGAAAACCCGCCTTCCGGCCCGATCGCCACTGCCACTGAGGAAACAGATGAAGATTGCGGGTTGCGGATGAGGGACGAATCGCCTTGGCCCCCCGGATGGGCGAGTAAACGAACCGGAATATCCGCGGTCGAGCCGATCAATTCCTCCCAGGTGCGCGGCCGCGACAGTTCCATCAGCCGATTGCGGCCGCATTGCTTGGAAGCCTCGATCACTGTGCGCCGCAGGCGTTGCAGGGCCTGCTCGACGGGTTGGGCTACCGAGTGGGCGGTCTCCAAAGGCACCACCTGGGAGACCCCCAACTCCACGGCCTTTTCGATCAACCACTTCTGCCGGTCCCCCTTGGGTAGCGCCACCGCGAGCACCAATCGCAGGGGCAACTCGCGATCGACCAGCGTGCGATCGAGAACCGCCAGTCCCACTTCACTGCGTCGCACATCGCAAACTTCGGCCGCAAACTCGGCGCCGGAGCCGTCAAACAACACCACGCGCGTTCCCGCCTTGGCCCGCATCACGTGGATCAGATGGTGGGCCTCGGGCCCGGCCAGTACGGCGCGGTCGCCGGCGATCGGGTGATCGACGAAGAATCGTTCTGCCATCGAGGGATTATTCCGAATCAAGCTTTTGCACAAAATATGCCGAAAAAAGGAGAGTTACGGCATCTTAGCACGTCGATGCCGCTGTCGGAACCTACGCTCTACCTGACCGGGGGCCGCACGGCAATGTATCTGCCGCAATGGGGTCTGCGCGACACGCCCTTTCGAAGCGCTTACGACGCGCGGTATTTCTTCGAAAGTTCCACCCACGAGGAGGCCTGCGCGCGGTTGCACTTCCTCGTCGAGCAGCACCGCCGGCTGGGACTGTTGATGGGCGATTTCGGTAGCGGCAAGTCGATGCTCCTCGAAGCCTTCGCCCGAGCGGTCCGCCGCGGCGGTCACCCCGCCGCCCTGATCGACCTGGTCGGCCTTCAGGGCACCGACATGCTCGCCGAGCTGGCGATTCAGTTTGGTCTTTCCCCGGACCAGGGCGCGACGGCGGCCTCGCTCTGGCGATCGCTCGCCGATCGGATCGTGGAATACCGCTATCAATTGCTCGACACGGTTATTCTGTTGGACGACGCCGATCAGGCCAGCCACGAAGTGCTGGCCCAGATAACTCGCCTGGCCCAACTGGAGCGGTCGGCCGAGGCGCGGCTCACCCTGGTGTTGGCCGGCCGCCGCGAGCGGATGAACCGCGTCGGCCGCGCACTCTTGGAACTGGCCGAGCTGCGGATCGACATCGAGCCCTGGGAGCCGGCCGATACGGCCAGCTACCTGAAGCACGCGCTGGAACAGGCGGGCTGTCAAACGGAAGTTTTTACCGCCTCGGCCATTGAGCGGCTGCACCAGATCGCCCAGGGCATCCCCCGCCGCGTCAGTCAATTGGCCGATCTTTCGCTGCTGGCCGGGGCCGGGCAAAACTTGCCGCAGATTGATGTCGCCGTGGTCGAATCGGTATATCATGAATTAGGCGTGATCCAAGTGTGAGTGGAAATTCGGAATGCGGACGGCGGAATTCGGCATTGCCGCTCCTTAATTCCGCGTTCCGTATTCCGAACTGCGAATTCTGGCCATGGCCCGTCAAGCAATCATTCTCACCGATGGACTGAGCGACTCCCACACGGCCAAAACCGCCATCAATTTGCTGCGCTACCGGCCCGGGGAAGTGGTGGCGGTGTTGGACCGTCTGGCGGCCGGCAAAAGCTGTCAGGAACTCTTTGGCGTGGGCGGCTCGATCCCCGTGGTCGCCGCATTGTCGCAGGCCCCCGCCGCCAACACGCTATTGATCGGGATCGCTCCGCCGGGCGGAAGGATGCCTGCGAACTGGCGCGGTATCATCCTCGAAGCGATCGCGCGCAAACTGGACGTGGTTTCCGGCCTGCACGAATTCCTCAACGACGATCCGGCCTATGTGCGCGCGGCCCGCGAACAGGGCGTGCGGTTGATCGACGTGCGCAGCAACGACCAGCGCGATGTATCGCACCGCCGCGGCATTCGCGACGGCTGCTTGCGGATTCACACCATTGGCAACGATTGCAGTTGCGGCAAGATGCTCACCAGCATCGAAGTCACCGAAGGTCTCAAGCGGGTGGGCCTCGACGCCAAGTTCGTGGCCACCGGCCAAACCGGCATCCTCATCGAGGGAGACGGCTGCCCCGTGGATCGCGTGATCTCCGATTTCGTGGCCGGCGCAGCGGAAAAACTGCTGCTGGCCAATCAACACCACGCGGCGATTGTGGTCGAAGGGCAGGCATCCCTCTTCCACCCCCGCTACTCCTGCGTGACCTTGGGGCTCTTGCACGGATTGATTCCCGACGGGCTGATCCTCTGCTACGAAATGGGGCGGAAGGCGATCTACGGCATGGAACAATTTCCCTTGCCGCCGCTTTCGCGGGTGAAGCAATTCTACGAGGCGGCCGCCGGCATCATGCATCCCTGCTGGGTGATTGGCGTGGCGATCGACAGCCACAAGTTTTCCGACCAGGAAGCGGCGGCCGAACGCAATCGCGTCCACAAGGAATTGGGGCTCCCCGCCTGCGACGTGATCCGCCACGGCCCGGAATCCCTGGTCGAGGCCGTCTTGGAACTGAAGAGGAAACTGGGGAAGTGACTGCGCAGGTGCCGATCCATGCGGATGACGTTGCATCGTTTTGACCTCCCGTTGCGGCACGTCTTCACCACCGCCCACGGTTCGCAGAACGTCTACCGGGCCCTGGTGGTGGAACTCGAACAGGACGGCTGGCGGGGATTCGGCGAGGCCGGCCAGTCCGCCTACTACGGCCAGACGTGCGCGGCGATGGCGGCCGTCTTGGAACGCTTGCGGCCGCGAATCGAATCGCAGCGGCTGGACGACCCGGCTGAATTCTGGGATCGGCTCCGCGAGGAGTTTCTCGAAGACCGCTTTGCGCAATCCGCCCTGGACTGCGCCGCGCACGATCTGTGGGGCAAGCTGTGCGGCGAGCCGCTGTGGAAACTCTGGGGCCAGCGGCTGGAAAACTGCCCCCTCTCCGACTATACGATCGGGATCGATTCGATCGAGGCGATGGCGGCCAAACTCCGCGAATACCCCGGGTGGCCGGCCTACAAGATCAAGCTCGGCACGACGGACGACCTCGCCATCGTCGCCGCATTGCGGGCCCACACCAACGCCGTCTTCCGCGTGGATGCCAATTGCGGCTGGACGGCCGAGGAGACCATCCGCAACTCGCTGGCGCTGCGGCCGTTGGGAGTCGAGTTCATCGAGCAACCGCTGCAGCCCGACGACTGGGACGGCATGCGGGCGGTCTACGCCCAGTCGGCCTTGCCGGTCATCGCCGACGAAAGCTGCCGGACCGAATCCGACGTGGATCGCTGCCAGGGCTTTTTCCACGGCATCAACATCAAGCTCGGCAAGTGCGGCGGATTACGGCCGGCGCGGCGGATGATCGATCGCGCCCGGCAACTGGGCCTGCGGGTGATGGCAGGCTGCATGTGCGAATCGACCGTGGGGATCTCGGCCGTCGCGCAACTTTTGCCGCTATTGGATGATGCCGACATGGATGGCGCCAGACTCTTGGGGCGGGACATCGCCGCAGGAGTGCACGTCGAGCGCGGCCGCGCCGACTTCCCGTCCACCGGCGGTTGCGGCATAACCCTGCTCTCCGACGCCATGTCTTGCGCGATCGAAATCTGATTCGCTTCCCGCACAAAAACTCTTCGCAAACAGACAGCCCGGTTTCCCGCTGACCACGTTGCTCGATCGGCGATCACCCTCGTCCAGGGCGTACTGCGGTGCGTATCAGGCTTTTATTCCCGGCGCACTGCGCGCTCGGCGGTCTTCTCAGCCGGCGGGCCGGAAACCATTTCTTGCTGCCCGGCCGGAGGCGGCGGTGGAACACCGCCGATGACCCGATCCTGCTGCGGCACGGCCACCATCGGCTGGCCGGCCTCCCATGCCAGGCTTTGCAGGAACCGCTTGGCGGCCACGTATTGCTGCGGCGGCAAGTAAGCGACGTAGTTCTGCAGGGCGTCGGTCAAGCGGTCGCTACCCTGCCAGATACCGATGAACGTGTCGAACGCCGCTGCCTGCTGCGGGCCTGTTGCCCGGTAGGCGAATAGCCGTTCCAATTGGGCCCGATGTCCGGCGAAGGCCTCGGACAACAGCGCCAGCGGCCAGTTGATTTGGCCGGTCGCCGCATCGAACTCGTAGCTGCTCAATCGCCGCGGAGCGCCTTCCTGGGCGGAACGGATCAGGAACGAAAGACTGGGTCTCGGCCCACGCTCCGCCGCGCGCTCTTCGCGGTTGAGCTGCCGCATGTCGAAATACATTTGGATCCATTTGCGGGTATTCTCGATGCTGATCGTGTTGGCCTGGGCCAGATCGCGCGCGGCCTGCGCGGTGAGTTGGTTGTAGATTCCTTGGTCCTTGATGACCTCAGCCGCGCCGCGGAAATAGCTTTCGGCCGGAGTGGTTGCAACATACGGATACTCGCCATAATAAGCGGACCCGCCCATGCCCGGCTGGGCAAACGCGGGCACCGCCGACAACACGAGCACGACGCCCGTCAGAACGGCTTTCATGATAGGACTCCTTGATTCGACATACCCACCTCGAACCGCCGTAACGGGGGGTGTCTTTGTCGATTGAACGGTTTGGGGGCTGGAACTTGCAGATCTCTGACATCTCATTCCCCCTTGGGGCAGCAATCGCAGTGCCGCGCGAAGGCTAAATCGTTACCACCGTTCCTCGAACGCCCGCCGCACTCAGCCGCGGGCCCCACTTCCGACGCTCGCAGGGGATGGTAAGGTAGAGTTGTTGGGGCCCTTCATACCTTCTCGCCGCTTGGCCGAGGCATCGATGATTGAGATTCCCGTTCTCCAGTTGGAGGACATTGCGGAGTTGGTGGGGACGAGAAATCTCCGCCACGGACGCGACTACTACCATAGCGGCGCAATCCTCAACCCGAGCCAGCAAGGGATGACCCTCACGGCATCGTGCCTGGGGTCCAGCAGCGAGCCGTACCAGATTTCCGTGGAATTCGACGAGCGCGGCATGCGCCGTTCGCGTTGCACCTGCCCCGTCGGACAGCATGGCCGTTGCAAGCACGTGGCGGCATTGCTGATCTGCTGGCAAGAGCGGCCCGAACTGTTCGCGGACTTCGAGCCGTGGGACAAAGTATTGGGCAGGTGCGGCCGCCGGCAGTTGATTGAAACCATCAAGGAGCTCATGCAGTACCGGCCCGAATTGCAGCGGATGACGGCCGACTTGTTGCGCGGCGAAGAGGTCCCGGAGAAGGAAATCGACGAGGCCCTCTATCGCCAAAGCGTGGCCGAGATCTTGCGGCACCCCAGCGACACCCCCGAATCGACCGCGCTGTTGGTCGGGCGGTTGCTGGAAATCAAGGCCACCGGCGATACGCTTACTGGGCAGCACGAGGTCGCCGCGGCTGCGGCCGTCTATCGGTCGCTCGTGGCCGAGCTCTTGGCGCGGCCCGACCTGTTGGATCCGCGGCATCCCCAGTTGCTCGATCTGCTCGACGAATGCCTGGAGGTGCTCCACAGTTGTTTGCCGCCCCTGGAGCAAGAGCCGCAAGCGCGGCTGGAGATCTTACGCACGCTGCTGGAACTCTACCGCTTCGAATTGGTGCAGGGCGGCGTCGCTTTGGGCATCGACGTCGCCCGGATGCTCACCGCTAGCGCGACCGCCGCGGAGCGCGCCGCGATGTCCGCTTGGATCGAGGGCATGTTGCCCGAAATTGACGGCCATCACGCCCGACGGAGCCTGGGCGGGTTGCTCTTGGAATTGATCGGCGCTGCGCTCCCCGAGGAACAATGCTTCGAGATCTGCCGCCGCTCCGAGCGGATCTTCGACCTGGTTCGCCATCTGGCCCAGCTCGGCCGGTTCGACCAGGCAATCGCAGAGAGCGCCGCGGCCGACGACGAGGAGTTGTTGGCCATCGTCGACCTGTTGGTCCGCTGCCGCCGCGCGGAGGTGGCCGAGGGTCTCGTCCGGCAACGCGCGGAGCGATCGCCCCAACCGCGGTTGCAGCAATGGCTGGAGCGGCATTCGCAGCAGCAGCTTCAGCAGCGGAGCATGTTGGAACTTACCGAGAAGATATTTCGCCTGCGGCCCAGTTTCGCCGTCTACAAGCGGCTGCGGAAGCTGGCCCGGCAAATCGGCGTCTGGGACGCGCTCCGCGCCGATCTCCTGGACGTCCTCCCGCAGCAGGGGCGTCTGCCGCTGTTGGTGCGAATTCATCTGGACGAGAACAACCTCGACCGGGCCCTGGACGCCGTGGCGGCGGATGGCGTGCCGGTGGCCGAAGTCCGCTTGGCAGCGCGGGTGGCGCGGGCCGCCGAGGCTTCGCGGCCGCTGGAATCGCTGCGCGTGTACCGCGCGGTGGCCGAGCATCTGATCCAGCGGCGGGGCCGCGCGAATTATGCCGAGGCCTGCCGCTATTTACGCAAGGCCCGCGTGCTCGTCGAGCGCGCCGGCGAGCTCAGCCCATGGAACGCCTATCTCGATCAATTGCAGCAACAGCACCGGCCGCTGCAACGATTGTGCAAGGAATTGGAATCCCTGAAGGGATAGTGGCAAAGGGGTGAAGGCGCCGAGGCCCCAAGGGAAGAAAACGAAAAAACCGCCCCGAGAAACATTCGTGGCCGGCTTACGCTTCGCCCCTTTGTGCCTTTGCCTCTATTGCGTCACTCTTCGGCCGAGATTCTCTCCCGACCGCCTTGGATCGCCTTGCCGTGGAGATACAGCGTCCCGCCCTCGTCGACCCAAGCCGGCGCGGTCATGGGGAGCAGATTGCTGGCCAGTACCGTGGTCTTCGACCAGGGTAAGGTCAGGAGTTGCGATCGGCCGTTGTTGCCCGCGAGGCAGCCTTCGAGAGTGACCGTGGAGGCTCCGCCCACCGTGATTCCGCTGCGGCCGTTGCCGCGACAGGTAAGTCGCGCGAGGTAGACTTGCCGCGCGCTGTTGAAGCTGTTGACGCCGTCGAGGCGGAATCCCTGGACGATCAGATCGGCGATCACGACCTGCTCGACCTGGTAGAGGGTGATGCCCGTCTGCTTATGCGCGTAACTCAGGCGGTAGTCGCCGGGGAGCCGGTCTTTTTCCACGCAGAAGAAGATCATCCCGTTCCATTGCGACCACTGCAAGGGCCGCAGCTTGGGCGGCTCCTTTGCCAGGAGGCCCGCCGAAACGTGCAGCGCCGGCCGGTCGTTGAGGAGCAATTGTTGGATTCCTAACTCTTCCGGCCGGAAACGGAACACTTGCCCCTGGCAATACTCCCAGGCGTCGGCCGGGATCGCCGCCGAGCCATCCAGGATCGCTCCGTTGCCGACGATCATGAACGGCTGCCCGAAGCGACCGCTGTAGCGACTGCCCACCAGGCTGAAGCTCTCCCGGTACGGCTCGGCCGTCTTGGCCAGCACGACCCGATCGCCCGCGTTGGCCAGTCGCAACGCTCGGGCGATCGTCCGCACCGGCCCCGACCCGTCCGGGATTCGCTCCCAGACTTGACCGGTAAACAGGTCGTCGCCGGCGACGTTGCTCACCAGAATATCGCGGGCGAAACCCGCGCCGACCGTTGTCAACGACACCAAGATAAATCCGCAGAGGGCGCGCATGGGGGCTTCCTGGAAAGGCACGGAAAACCGTTCGTCTCACGTTCATTATCGACACCGCCGGGAAATTTTGCACCGCGGCCGTGGGCTGCCGCGCCGGAAAAATCGCTACCACCGGACGAATTGACGCGCGCGGCCGGTCGCCCTAAGCTTAGGCATTAACGGTTTTATTCTCTGCGCGGTTTGAAACGACGCGAACTCTGGCGATACGCAATGGTTCATGTCGGTGCCAGCGGTTCACAGCCGTGACCTTCGCGCTCGAATGACAACGCTCCCTTTGCCCGTGTCGCCGTGCAAAGCGTGGTCGACGGAAGAAGGGGCCGGAATGAGGGCCGATCTCCATGCAAGTCCAGATCAACAACCAGGCGTTGGAACTCCGCCAAGGAGACATTACGCTCCAGGAGGTGGATGTTCTGGTCAATGCCGCCAATAGCTCCTTGGCGGGAGGCGGAGGTGTCGACGGCGCAATCCATCGCCGCGGTGGCCCCTCGATCATGATCGAGACCGGGGAAAAGTATCCCGACGGTTGCCCCACCGGCTCGGCGGTCATCAGCGGCGCGGGCGACCTGCCCGCCCGGTATGTGCTCCACGCGGTAGGCCCGATCTGGAACGGCGGGCGTCGCGGCGAAGCGGAACTGCTGGCCTCGGCCTATCACCGCTGTCTGGAACTCGCGGTCCAGAATGGCTGCCACAGCATCGCCTTCCCTTCGCTGAGCACCGGCGCTTATCGCTACCCGGTCGATCAGGCGGCTCGCGTTGCCTTGCGGACTATCATCGATTTTCTCAACGAGCAGGGTCAGCCGCGACTGGTGCGATTGGTACTGTTCGACGCCGGCACTTACGGGGCCTATGCGGCAGCGCTGGAAGAGATCGCCTGAAACGCGACGAACCCTACTACTCGCTACCCGTCACTCGCCACTCGCGAGCAGCTCGTAGAGCCGCGGGTCAGCCAGGCTGTCGATGACCATGTTGGCAACGCTGAAATCCTGGGCGTGGCTATGCTCGCCCGGCACGGCTACCGTGAAGGCTCCGGCCGCGGCCGCCGCGCGACAGCCGTTCTGACTATCCTCCAACACCAGGATTTCGCTGGGCGCGAGGCCGAAGCGCTGGGCCGCTTTCAGGTAGATCTCCGGTTCCGGCTTGCCGTGAACCACGTCGTCCGCGGTGAGGATAAAGCGGAAACGTGGCTGCATGTGGAACCGCGACAGCACCGCGTCGACCAGCCGCGGCTGGCTGCTGGTGGCGATCGCCTTGGGAATGCCGGCCGCTTCCAAAGCCGCGAGCAAATCCAGCAGGCCGGGCATCGGCGCCAGGTACTCGTCCAACAGCCGCACGAAGATCTCTTCCGACTCGATCGCAAGTTGCTCCCAGGAGTCGTCCAGCGTATGCCACTGGATCATGGTCTGAAAGGCCGATCGGGGCGTGCAACCCATCATCGCGTGACACAGTTCACGCGTGTACTGGCGACCGCGCCGCTGCAAGATCTCGCTGCCGACGTGCCAGTAGACGTCCTCTGTATTGAACATGAGGCCGTCCATGTCGAAGACCACGGCTCGGGGGGGATACAGGCTCATTTCCCCCAGGATACCATGTCGCGCGGCCGCCCACCAGGATCGTCGATCAACGAGCGTTGCTCGGCTCGACGCGGCTGGCCATCGTGGCCTCTCCGGCCGTAGCCCCCAGACGTCTCGGATAGTCGAGGGCCTTCTTCCCCAACCGATCCGCGATTTCCGCGAATTGCTGGCGGACCTCCGGCGGAACATGGGTCAACTTGGCGGCCAACCGCTGCACGCCGTGCGGATTGACTTCCGAAGTGTGCGAAAGGCTGCCCACAAAGCCGATCGTCTGCGTGAAGTTCGCGTCGGCCACGGGCCCGACCAACGGCTGGAGTGTCTTGGTCAACAACTCCAAAGCCCCCGGTTCCAGATTCAGGAAGGCGTCCAATCGCGTCGTCACATACCAACGGCCGTCGTTCTCCTGCACGTACCCGCTCTTGAAGATCAACAGGCAGCTCCCATGGGCGGGCCGGGTGGATAGCACCCCTTCGTATTGCCCGCGGGCGTAGACCAGCACGGTATCCTGGTTCTGATATAAGATTTCCAGCATGCCCGAGGTGCCCGCATTGTCGCTCACGCGAAACTGCCCCGCTTGCACCTGCCGAACGTGGACCTGGCTGACCCCCAGCAGTTCCCAAATATTCACGACCACGTCGGGATGCCGCAGCAGGAACATGAAAAGGTCGGGGTCGCAATCGGTCACACGGACGGGGAGCCGGCGATAGATGCTGATGTTGGAGAGCGCCGCGTCAACCTTTCCCCGAGAGTCCTGATCGAGTTGATCGTAGGGAATCGACCGCAGAGCGCTTTGTCGCGCTTCCCGACTATTGGTCGCCTGAAGCGGATTGCTCGCGGGGCCGGCGTTGGCTTGGGCACAGGGGTGGACACAGGAAACGAGTGCGAGCAATACGCCAAGCAGCAGAGCTCGACCTGCGGGGCCACGCCGAAACGCCATCACGCCGAGCGTTCCGAAGAGAATTAGGATCAACATTTCTCCCCCTTTATTGCCGGTACATACCAGCCATCTCCGCCGTAGCCGCACGTCTTCCAAGGAGTTCGGATCGCCGAGATGAGCCGCTGTCCGCTCCCGATAGGGGCGGTCTCCACTGTTCGCACGAGTGTTTCAGATTATTCGGCTGGCGCGGCTTCTGCGGGTCAGTCAAAATTTGACGGCGGCTAAGCGGTGTAAAGATAGGTGGTATGCTGGTGTTTGGACGACTGGATAATTGGGTCAAGGGATCAGCCCGGATTATTCAAGGCCGAATAGAAGCCCGAAGCGCAAGCGATGAATTCATCGGGACTTAGCCTCGTTTGCGCGCCGCGCTTTCAATTGCGTGCGCTGCGGGGGTTAGATCTTGATATCGCCGTCGCTGGCTTGCATCTTCCGGAACAGACAATGCTCTTGTGGCGCCTGTCGCGATCGTGGAAAATGCGGCCCCTTCGCGAGGACCGTATGCCCAGCGCGCTGAAAAAGCTGCTCTTGATTCTCCTCTTGGCAACCGACCTGGTCTTGCTGGCGGTGTTCGGCCGCAGCTACCCCCTGTGTCTGGAGGCGGAGCATTGGCGGCGGCAACTCGCCGCGGCCTCGGACCAAGATGCCGTCGCGTTGATTCGCGTGACGCCCTGGGATCAGGGTTCCCAGCGGTTGCCGCTGTTGGTCGAGGCCCTCGCCTCTCCGCGGACTTGCGTGCACCAGGCGGCCGTGGAGATGCTCCGCGAAACGATCGACCGCTTTCAGGCATTGGACGGCAAAGAGCGACTGGCCCGCTTCGCGGATGTCGCCGCCGCGCTGGTCGCAGCGTCGCATGGTTTCGATTCTCGGGCGTGTCGTGAAGCGGAGGCCCTCGTCGAGCAGATCCTGCAACGGTCGTGGCAGTTCGGTCCGGCCGAGCGTGGCCGGACGATCGCGCTTTGCCAACGCGTGCTCGTGGCGCTCGCCGATCGAAATCGTGTGATTTCCGCCGCGTGCTCCCGGCAAGCCGCGGCTTCGCTGGCCGACCCCGGTTCAGCCGGCGCGGCTTTGGCGACAGGGCGTGAACCGTCGCCGCCGGCTACCGAGGTGGATTCTCTCTTGCAGCTCCCCGGCGGAGCGATTCCGGTGGAAAGCTTCTCGCTGCCCGAGTTGCCCATTTTGACCCCTAAAGAGGCCGCGGTTGCCGATGCCCGCAACGAACCCGGCCCGCTCACCGTGCCCGCGCAATCCCAGCCGCTCAGTCCGCAACCCCTTGGGCAAGCCGCGGTTGGTGCGGCCCCGGCAACCTCCGCGTCAGCGAATCCATGGCGTGAGACGTCTCACCACGGGAATGCCATGAAAGCAACGTCGCTGGCCGAGTTCCGTTCTCGGCTGGGCATCACGCCGGTCGTCGCGGTCACCGGCTTGGAGCAGAGCGAGACCATGGATTTGATGCGCGAACTCAACTCCACCGATCCCACCGTCGAATCGAAGGCCCGCACAGAACTGACCCAACGGGGGTTTACCGATTTCCACCTCAAATTCGCGCGACGGCTTTTCGACCCCGATCCGGCCGTTCGTAAGGAAGTGGCGCAAATGCTGCCGGGCTTGCCCGGCGTGGACGCCGCACCCTGGTTGCTTTACCTCTGCCGGGACGATGATCCCGAGGTGCGGCTTACGGCCGTGTCTTTGATCGTTACCACCGGCAATCCGGCGCTCTTGGAAAAGGCCGAGGCCATCGCCCGCGCCGACACGGATCCACGGATCCAGAATCAGGCCGCGCAGATCGCCCAATTTCGTCGGCAAAGCGCCTCAGGCGGCGGATTCCGATAAACCGCCAGCGGCCAAGATCGCCACGAACCCCGATCGCGGCCCAACCTGGAACGGAGCTCATTCCGCTGCAGTTTCTTTGCCCGGCCGATTCGCTCAAACCGGGCCCATCGTTGCAGTGCGGCGATGCATCGCCGCTTCCTTCCCTCGCTTCGTCCCGCAGCGACATTTGAGAGCTATGAACCCTCCGGGTTCGATCTCCGCCAACCAACGCCGATTCGTTTGGAGCCCGCTCGCTCGCATCCCGCATCCCGCAGGGATGCCAGCCCCGCGCTCGCGCTTCGCGACTCGCACATTCCGGTCGTCATTCGATTCTCGACCCCGGCAGGGGTCGCACGAGCGGCGCCGTTTCTCCGACACGGCGCGGCAACGTCGCCAACGGGCATCACCGGTTCGTGAACCGGCGACAATCGCGTATTTTATCCAGTACGAGCCGACATATTTATTCCACACCGGCGGGTTATATAGATTTACCCGTCGAGGAGTTACGATGTGAATTACGTCACTCGCTGATACCACGTGGTGCGTCGGCCGCGTGGTGCGCTTCGGTGGCATCGCGATGACCCCAACACGCGATATCGGAGGTCGCGAATATGTTGCGAAAGTTCGTGCGCTCGTTTGCTCGGTCCGCCCGCAATTCGAAGCGGAAGCCCATCAAGCGTCGCATGCTTCGCGTGGAGTGTCTGGAGGTGCGATCTCTGCTGTCGTTAGCCCCCAGTCTGGTCGCGATCAGCGCGTCGAACGCCTCGCTGATCCACGGCCAGATGGAGACCCTTACGGCCACGGTCAGCGCCAGCCCCGGTGGGCCCACCCACACGCCCACCGGCACGGTGACCTTCATGGCTAACGGCTCCGCACTGGGTTCGCCCGTGACGCTCAACAGTTCGGCCGAGGCGACGCTCCAGATTTCGACGCTGCCGGTGGGGCTGGACGTGCTCACGGCCAACTACAGCGGCGACAGCAACTACGCCGCCAGCAGCACCGTGGTTGGGCCGAATTCGATCATCACCACCGCCGCGGGCAACGGGACGGCCGGTTACGGCGGCGATAACGCTCAGGCCACCGCGGCCAAGCTACAAAATCCCGCCGCCGTCGCGGTGGACAGCAGCGGGCACCTCTTCATCGCCGACGAGCAAAACAACCGCGTTCGCGAGGTGACCCTTGCCACGGGGGTGATCACCAGCATCGCCGGCAACGGCACGTCTGGTTCCAGCGGCGACAACGGCCAAGCCACCGCCGCCGAGCTGAACTCCCCTGAGGGCGTGGCCGTGGACAACAGCGGGCACCTCTTCATTTCTGATACCGACAATAACCGCATCCGCGAAGTCAACCTCTCTACGGGTGTCATTACCACGGTTGCCGGCAACGGCTCGTACGGCTCCAGCGGCGACAACGGCCCGGCCACGGCCGCCGAGTTCGAATCGCCCGAGGGCATTGCCCTCGACTCTTCGGGCAATCTGTACGTCGCCGACAATGCGAATGATTGCGTCCGCAAGGTGAACTTGACCAGCGGCGCGATCACCACCGTGGCCGGCAACGGCACCGGCGGCCTCAGCGGCGACGGCGGACAGGCCACTGCCGCCGAAATCTACTGGCCTACGAGCGTGGCCCTGGACTCTGCGGGAAATCTCAACATCGCTTGCGACTTGAAGACCTGTGTTCGCAAGGTGAACGTCTCCACCGGCATCATCAGCACCGTGGCCGGCAATGGCAACTGGGGGACCAGCGGCGACGGCTCTCAAGCCACCGCCGCCACCTTCTACGAGCCCTCGGGCTTGGCCGCGGATAGCGTGGGAAACCTGTACATCGACGATAGCAACGCCGACCGCGTGCGGATCGTCAGCCTTTCCAGCGGGGTCATAAACGCGCTGGCCGGCAGCGCAATGTCCGGCTACAGCGGCGATGGCGGCGCGGCTTCCGCCGCCGAGTTCAGCAGCCCGCAGGGCCTTGCCTTCGATTCCGCGGGCGACCTGTTCATCGCCGACGAATACAATAGCCGCGTCCGCGAGGTTGCCAGCGGCGCGGTGGCGGTGACCGTCGTCGCGGCCCAGATCCCCACGACGACCACGCTCGCCGCTTCGGCAACGACCACGTACTACGGCCAGACGCTGACGCTCACGGCCACGGTCAGTTCCACCGCGGGGGTGCCCGGCGGCGGCACCGTCAGCTTCGTCGACAATGGCGTGGCCATCGGATCGGCGGGGTTGGCCTATAACACGGCGAGCTTCACCACCAGCACGCTCGTCGCCGGCGCCCAGGCGTTCACAGCGACGTACAACGGCTACGGAAATGCCTTTGCCGCCAGCACGATTTCCATCGTCCCCACCTCGGTCATCACCACCGTGGCCGGGCCGTCCGGCAGCGTGGCGAGTCTGAGCGGACCTTGCGGCGAGGTTCTCGACTCCGCCGGCGATCTGTTCATTGCCGATACCGGCGACAACCGCGTTCGCGAGGTCAACCATGCCACCGGCTTGATCACCACCGTGGCCGGTACCGGCGTGGCGGGCTTCAACGGCGACGGCATCCAGGCCACCGCCGCAGAGCTCGACGCCCCCAAAGACCTGGCCCTCGACTCCGCCGGAAATCTCTACATCGCCGACAGCAATAACAATCGCGTCCGCAAGCTGAACCTCGCCACGGGCGTAATCACGACTGTCGCAGGCAACGGGGGTTTCGGCTCTAGCGGCGACAATGGCCAGGCGACGATGGCCACCCTCGAATCGCCCGTCGGTTTGGCGATCGACGGCAGCGGCGACCTCTTCATTGCCGATAGCAGTAACCGCGTTCGCAAGGTGAAACTCGCCACCGGCATCATCACTACCTTCGCTGGCGGCGGCGTGGCAGACGGCCAGCCCGCTACCGCCGCTCCCTTGAGCAATACTCAGGACGCGGTCGTCGATGCTGCGGGGGACATCTTTATCGCCGATACCGGCGACAATCGCGTCCGCGAGGTCAACCACGCCACGGGCCTGATCAGCACGATTGCGGGAAACGGCTTGGCCGGCTTTTCCGGCGACGGCGGACCGGCCACGGCCGCCGAGCTCTCCAGCCCCACCTGCCTGGCCCTCGACAAGCTCGGAAATCTCTTCATTGTCGACAGTGAGAACTTTCGCGTGCGCAAGCTGAACCTCGCCAGCGACGTCATCAGCACCGTGGCCGGCAACGGCAACTTTTGGTTCAGTGGCGACGGCGGCCCGGCCACCAGCGCCGGAATGGAGCCCGCCGGGGTAGCCTTGGACTCGTCGGGAAACATCTACATCAGCGACGACTGGGGCAATCGGGTTCGCGAAGTCAACCACACGACCGGCGTGATCACCACTGTCGCCGGTGACGGCAACGACGGTTTTAGCGGCGACAACGGCCCCGCCACCGCCGCCGGCCTGTCGGGCCCCGCGGGGCTCGCCTTGGACGCAGCCGGGAATCTCTACATCGCCGATGAGTGGGATAACCGGATCCGCGAAGTAAATGCCGCCACCATGTATATCACCACCGTCGCCGGCAACGGCAACGCCTTCGAAACCGGAGATGGCGGCCCCGCCACGGCGGCCACCCTTTGGCTCCCCAGCGGCGTCGCATTGGACGCCGCTGGCGACCTCTTCATCGCCGATAGTTTCGACGCATGCGTCCGCGAAGTAAACGCCTCCAGCGACATCATCAGTTGTGTGGCTGGCGGCGGCAGCAGCCTCGGCGACGGTGGGCCGGCAACCGCCGCTTCCATTTCGGCCGACTCTGTTGCCCTCGACTCCGCGGGGAATCTCTATATCGCCGGGGGCAATCGCGTTCGCGAAGTCAACGCCTCGACCCAGATCATCAACACCGTCGCCGGCAATTCCAACGGCGGTTCCACCTTCTGCGGTGACGGCCTGGCCGCTACCAACGCCGGTCTCGACAGCCCTCAGCATCTGGCCGTCGACTCCGCCGGGAACCTCTACATCGCCGATTCCACCAATAACCGCATCCGTAAAGTCAATGCCGCCACGGGAATCATCTCCACCGTGGCCGGCAGCAGCTCCTCGGGTTACGCCGGCGACGGCACTGCCGCAACGGCAGCATCCCTCCAGGGTCCTGCGGGGGTCGCCGTGGACGCGTTGGGGAATATCTATATTGAAGATTCCACCAACGAACGGATTCGCGAGGTGAACGCTTCCACCGGCATTATCAGCACCCTTGCCGGATCGACCAGCGGCTTCGCCGGCGACGGTGGAGCGGCCAGCACCGCCATGCTCAACGATCCTTGCGGCCTGGCGATCGACGCGGCCGGGGGCCTCTATATCGCCGACGACGGCAACAACCGCATCCGCGAGATCGCTTCCGGCGGCGTGTGGGTGATGGTCAGCCCGGCTCCCACCTCCATCACCCTTGCCGCCACGACCGTCTCGTCGACGTACGGCCAGTCGGAAACCCTCACCGCCACCGTCAGTTCCAGCGCGGGCACGCCCGGCGGCACGGTCACCTTCATGGCTGGCGGCGCCGCCCTCGGCTCGCCGGCGACGCTCAACGCCTCCGGCGTTGCCACACTCAACCTGACTTCGCTCCCGGCCGGAACGGACTATCTCTCCGCCACGTACAGCGGCGCCGCCAACTATGCCGCCGGCACGACCACTGCCTGGCCCGGCGCGATCATCGCCAGCGTCGCCGGTAATGGAAGCAGCGGGTATTCCGGCGACAACGGCGCAGCCACCGCCGCGGGGCTCAACGGGCCCGACGCCGTCGCGGTCGACGCCGCCGGGGATCTCTTCATTGCCGATACCGGCGACAACCGTGTTCGCGAGGTCAACAAGGCCACCGGAGTCGTCACCACCATCGCCGGCAACGGCACCGCCGGCTACAGCGGCGACAACGGCCAGGCCACCGCCGCCGAGTTGAATCACCCTGAAGGACTGGCGCTCGATACCAGTGGTCATCTCTTCATTTGCGATACGAACAACAACCGTATCCGCGAGGTCAACCTCTCTACGGGCGTCATCACCACGATCGCCGGAAACGGCACGTTCAGCTACGGCGGCGACAATGGTCCGGCCACCGCCGCCGATCTCGAATCGCCCGAGGGCATTGCCGTAGACTCCTCGGGCAACCTGTACATCGCCGACAACGCCAACAATCGCGTCCGCAAGGTGAATCTCTCCGGCGGCACGATCACCACCGTGGCCGGCAACGGCACCGGCGGCTACAGCGGCGATGGCGGACTGGCCACGGCCGCCGAGATCTACTGGCCCACCGCCGTGGCCCTGGACTCCGCCGGGAACCTCTACGTCGCTTGCAACTTGGAGACCTGCGTCCGCAAGGTGAATGCTTCCACCGGCGTCATCAGCACCGTGGCCGGCAACGGCAACTGGGGGACCAGCGGCGACGGCGGGCCGGCCACCGCTGCCACCCTCTACGATCCCTCGGGCATTGCCGTGGATGCCGCCGGAAATCTCTATATCGACGACAGCACCGCCGACCGCGTGCGCGTCGTCAATCTTGCCACCGGTGTCATCAACCCCCTCGCGGGCAGCGAAAGCGGCGGCTATAGCGGTGACGGCGGCCCGGCTTCCGCCGCAGAACTCAGCGACCCCCAGCAACTTGCCGTGGATTCCTACGGCGATCTGTTCATCGTCGATGCCACGAACAACCGCGTTCGCGAAGTGGCCGCAAGGACATCCGTCGGCGTCGGCAAGGCGCCGCTGACGATCACCGCCAACAATCAGAGCAAGGTCTACGGCGCCGCCGACCCCACGCTGACCGACACGATCACGGGCACGTTCTACAACGGCGACGGCCCGTCGGTCATCAGCGGGTTGACGCTGGCGACCACCACCGCCGCGACCGCCACGGCCGGCACGCACCCCATCACGGCCACCGGCGCCACGGCCGCCAATTATGCCATCACGGAAGTCAATGGCACGCTTACGGTCTCGCAAGCCGCACTGACGGTAACGGCCAACAACCAAAGCAAGGTCTACGGAGCGGCCGACCCCACGTTGACCTACACGCCCAGCGGAACGCTCTATTATAGCGCTGCCTATTCGGTCATCACCGGCGTGACGCTTTCCACGGCCACCGGCGCGACCGCCACGGCCGGCACGCACCCCATCACGGTCAGCGGCGCCACGGCGGCCAACTACGCCATTACCGAGGTGAACGGCGTCCTCACCGTGAGCCTGGCCCCGTCGGCCGTCGCGCTCAGCGTCTCGTCCGCATTGCCCGTCTATGGGCAATTGCTGACCGTCACGGCTACCGTCACGTCGCCCGACGGCACCCCCAACAGCGGAACCGTCACCTTCTACGTCAATGGTGTCGCCCAGCCCAATCCGGTCGCGGTGGCCGGCGGCGCCGCTGCGTGGACCACGACCGCGCTGGCCGCGGGTTCCTACGCCTTCTCGGCCGTCTACAGCGGCGATCCGTCCGCATACGCCGGCAACACCACGGCCGCATCGGCCAACTCCACCATCAACACGGTGGCGGGCATCGGCGTCGGCGACGGCAGTAGGTCCACCGCCGCGGTCCTGCTCGACCCCTCCGGCGTCGCAAGGGATTCCGCCGGCGACCTGTTCATCGCCGATAGCGGCGACAACCGTGTCCGCGAGGTCAACCATGCCACGGGCATCATTACCACCGTGGCGGGGACGGGCGCGCCTGGTTATAGCGGCAATAACATCCAGGCCACCGCCGCCATGCTCGATTCGCCCGACGGCGTTGCCCTGGATTCCGCAGGAAATCTCTACATCGCCGACAGCGGCAACAACCGCATTCGCAAAGTCAATCTCTCCACGGGCGTGATCACGAGCGTGGCCGGTAATGGAAGCGGCGGCTATGGCGGCGACAATGGGCAGGCCACGGCGGCTGAGCTCTATTCGCCCGAAAGCGTGGCCATCGATACCAGCGGCGACCTTTTCATCGCCGACACCGGGAACGAACGCATCCGCGAGGTCAATCACTCGACCGGTATCATTACCACCGTGGCCGGGTCGGGAATACCGTTCTACAACGGCGACGGAATCCCGGCCATCGACGCTTATCTTGCCTCGCCGACGGGCGTGGCCCTCGGTACCAGCGGCGACCTTTTCATCGCCGACACCGGGGACGATCGCATCCGCGAGGTCAATCACTCCACCGGCATCATTACCACCGTGGCCGGGACGGGAATGCCGTACTACAACGGCGACGGAATCCCGGCCTCGCGGGCAGCTCTTTTCTCGCCGACGGGCGTCGCGCTCGACGCGGCGGGCGACCTGTTCATCGCCGACAGTGGTAATAACCGCATCCGCGAAGTGTACGCTTCCAGCGGAACCATCGCCACGGTGGCGGGCTCCGCCACGGCAGGCTTCGGCGGCGACGGCGGCGCCGCCACCGCTGCCGCGTTGAATGGACCGAAAGACGTAGCTCTCGACTCCTCGGGAAATCTCTACGTCGCCGACGCCGCTAACAACCGCATTCGCGAAGTGAACTACACCACCGGCGTCATCGCCACCGTGGCGGGGGGGTTCATCGGCGATGGCGGCCAGGCCACCAGCGCGGGCCTGATTGCTCTCAACGATACCGCCGTGGACGTGGCGGGGGACATCTTCATCGCCGACACCGCCGACAACCGCATCCGCGAGATCAACCATGCCACGGGCCTGATCACCACCGTGGCCGGCACCGGCCTGGCGGGCTACAACGGCGACGGCATCCAGGCCACCGCCGCGATGCTCGACGCCCCCGTCGGCCTGGCCCTGGACTCCTTGGGTAACCTCTACATCGCCGACAGCGGCAACCAGCGCGTCCGCGAGATGAACCTCTCCACCGGCCTGATCACCACCGTCGCCGGCACCGGCACGGCCGGCTTTAGCGGTGACAGCGGGCCAGCCACCGCGGCCGAGCTGGATCGGCCTCTGGATCTCGCCGTCGACAGCAGCGGCGACCTCTTCATTGCCGACGGCAGCAACCGCGTTCGCGAGGTCAAGCCCGCCACCGGCATCATCACCACCATCGCTGGCGGCGGCGCGGACGACGGCCCGCCGGCCACCGCCGCCCCCTTGAGCAATCCCCAGAGCGCGGTCGTCGATTCCGCGGGGAACATCTTTATCGCCGACACCAACGATAATCGCGTCCGCGAGGTCAATCATGCCACGGGCCTGATTGCCACCATTGCCGGAAACGGCTTCGCCGGCTTTTCCGGCGACGGCGGGCTCGCCACCGCCGCCGAACTGTCCGGACCCACGGCCCTGGCCCTGGACAAGCTCGGAAATCTCTTCATTGTCGACAGTGAGAACTTTCGCGTGCGCAAGCTGAACCTCGCCAGCGACGTCATCACCACCGTGGTGGGCAACGGCGATTTTGCCTTCAGCGGCGACGGCGGTCCAGCCACCAACGCCGGAATTTTACCCGCCGGGGTGGCCATCGACTCGGCTGGAGATATTTACGTCAGCGACGACTGGCTCAGCAATCGCATTCGCGAAGTCAATCATGCTACCGGCACCATCACGACCGTCGCCGGCAATGGCAGCGACGGCTTCAGCGGCGACAACGGCCCGGCAATCGACGCCGGTCTGTGCTCCCCCGCGGGACTCGCCGTGGACTCGGCCGGAGATCTCTACATCGCCGACGAGTGGGATAATCGCATCCGCGAGGTGAACGCCGCCACCAGGAACATCACCACCGTCGCCGGCAACGGCAACGCCTTCGAAAGCGGCGATGGCGGCCCCGCCACCGCGGCCACGCTTTGGCTTCCCACCGGCGTCACGCTGGACGCGGCGGGCGACATCTTCATCGCCGATTACTTAAATGGACGCATTCGCGAGGTGAACGCCGCCACCGGCATCATCAACAGCATCGCCGGCGGGGGCAGCAGCCTCGGCGACGGCGGGCCGGCCACGGCCGGCTCGGTATCGCCCACCACGGTCGCCCTCGACTCCGCGGGGAATCTCTATATTGCCGATAGCAGCAACAACCTGATCCGTAAAGTCAACGCCGCCACCAAAATAATATCCGCGGTCGCCGGCAATTCCAATCTCAGTTCCAGCTCCTGCGGCGACGGCGGACCGGCCACCAACGCGGCGCTCGACGTTCCTCTGGGCATCACCGTCGGCCCCGCCGGGAACCTCTACATCGCGGATTCCCTCAATAACCGTATCCGCGTGGTCAACGCTGCCACCGGCGTGATCTCCACCTTCGCCGGCAACGGTTCGGCAGGCTATGCCGGCGACGGTGGATTGGCCACCGCCGCCGAAATGGTAAACCCTCGCGGTGTGGCGGTGGACGCCGCGGGCGATCTCTTCATCGCGGATTCCTCCAATAACCGCGTTCGCGAGGTCAACGCCTCCACGGGCGTGATTACCACCCTCGTCGGTTCCTCCGCCGGTTTCTCCGGCGACGGCGGGGCCGCCTCCGCCGCGACCGTGAGCGATCCTGCCGGGCTGGCATTCGACGGGGCTGGAAACCTTTACATCGCCGACACCGAGAACAACCGCATCCGCGAGGTTGCCAGCGGCGGGGTGACGGTGACGGTCGGCCAGGCGCCGCTGACGATCACGGCCAACAATCAGAGCACGGTGTATGGGGCGGCGCTGCCGACGCTCACCGCCAGCTACAGCGGGTTCGTCAACGGCGATACCGCGGCCAGCCTGGCCACATTGCCAACACCTACGACCACCGCGACCACGGCCAGCGCCGTGGGCAGTTACGCGATCACCGTCGGCGGCGCCGTCGATCCAAACTATGCCATCAGCTACGCTTCCGCAACGCTCACGGTGACCCCCGCGCCGCTGACGATCACGGCCAACAATCAGAGCAAGGCCTATGGAGCGTCCTTGCCGAGCTTCACCGCCAGCTACGCGGGATTTGTCAACGGCGACACTGTCGCCAGCTTGACCGCCGCGCCCACCTTTTCCACGACGGCGACGGCTGCGAGCCACGTCTCGGGCAACCCCTACACAATCGACGTCAGCGGGGCGGCGGACGCGAATTACAGCTTCAGTTACGTCCCCGGCACGTTGAGCATTACGACCGCTCCGCTCGCGGTTCGGGTGGGAAATAGCAGTTCGTTTTACGGCGGTCCCGGCCCGGAAATCACCGTTTACTATGCGGGATTCGTCAACGGCGACTCCGCGGCCAACCTCGGCGGCCTGCTCGGGGTAACGACCAACCTGCCCGCCAACCCCCCGGCCGGATCCTATACCGCGACACCGTCGGGGTTGACCTCCGCCGACTACAGCATCACGTTCGCAAGCGGAACGTTAACGGTATATCCCGCGCCGCTGTTGATCTCCGCCGACAATCACACCATGCAATACGGGGCGGTCTTGCCCAATTTGACCGTCAGCTACTCCGGCTTCGTCCAGGGCGACACCGCGGCCAGCTTAACTACCGCACCCAGCGTTTCTACAACGGCGAGCTCGGCCAGCGCCGTGGGCAGCTACGCGATCACCGCCAGCGGCGCGGCGGACGCCAACTACGCGATCAGCTACGTCCCCGGAACGTTGACCGTTACTCCCGCCCCGCTGACGGTCACTGCCGATAACCAGAGCAAGGTCTACGGCGCAACGGACCCCGCGCTGAGCTACACCATCGCGGGCACCTTCTACAATGGCGACGAGCCGGCGGTGATCAGCGGGGTGACGCTGTCGACCACTACCGGCGCGGCGGCCACGGCGGGGACGCACCCCATCACGGCCAGCGGCGGCACGGCGGCGAACTACGCCGTTACCGACGTCAGCGGTACGCTCACCGTCTCCCAGGCGCCGCTGACGGTCACCTCCAACAATCAGAGTAAAGTCTACGGCGCGGCCGACCCGGCATTAACGTACACGCCCAGCGGGACGCTGTATTACGGCGACCCATATTCGGTGATCAGTGGGGTAACGCTCTCGACGGCCACCGGCTCGGCAGCCACCGCCGGAACCCATACCATTACGGCCAGCGGCGGCACGGCGGCTAATTACACCATCAGCGACGCCAACGGCACGCTCACCGTGTCGCCGGCGTCGTTGACGGTTACCGCCAACAATCAGAGCAAGGTCTACGGCGCAACCGATCCAACGTTGACCTACACGCCCAGCGGTACGCTGTATTATGGCGACCAGTACTCGGTGATCAGCGGCGTGACGCTGTCCACCACCACCGGCGCGGCGGCCACGGTCGGGACCTACGCCATTACCGCCAGCGTCGGCGCGTCGGCCAACTATTCGATCACCGACGCCAATGGCACCCTCGCGGTGACGCCCGCGCCGCTCACGGTTACCGCCAACAATCAGACCAAGGTCTACGGCGCCGCCGACCCGACGTTGACCTACACGCCCAGCGGCAAGCTGTATTACGGCGACCAGTACTCGGTGATCAGCGGCGTAACGCTGGCCACCAGCACCGCTGCGGCGGCTACGGAGGGAACGCACGCCATCACCGCCAGCGGTGGCACCGCGGCCAACTACGCGATCACCGATGCCAATGGCACGCTGACTGTTTCGCCCGCGCCGCTTACGGTTACGGCCAACAATCAGACCAGGGGCTACGGCGCGGCCGACCCGGCGTTCACGGCCAGCTACAGCGGCTTTCGATTCGGCCAGACGCTGGCAACCAGCGGCGTGAGCGGCACCCCAACCCTGTCCAGCAGCGACAACGCCGGCAGCCCGTCGGGCAACTACACGATCACGGCCGCCCTGGGCACGCTTTCCGCTCAAAACTACAGCTTCAGCTTCGTCAACGGGACGCTCACGGTCCTGCCCGCCCCCACCTTCGCGCTCACCGGCCCCACCGCGGGAACATTCACCGCCGGCAATAGCGTGACGATCGGGTGGACGGCGACGAGCATCGACGCGGCTGGCCCAACGAAGATCACCCTGGGTTACGACGCGGATGCCACGGCCTTCGACGCCAATGAGCACTGGCTCGAGGTCGACGGGGTCACCGCCGCCAACGGCGCCGGCTCCTACGCCTGGAACACCGCCGGCGTCGCGGCGGGAACCTACTATCTTTGCGGTTACACGTATGATTTCTCGACCGGTCAGCAGCTTTTGTCGCACATCGCTACCTCGATTGTCGTCAAGGCCGGCGTCTACGGCCCCCCTGCGTTTACGCTCACCGGTCCGAGCGCGGGGACATTCACCGGCGGGCGTGTCGTAACGATCCAATGGGCGGCGGCGAGCGTCGACGTGGCGGGCCCCACCAAGATCAGCCTGGCCTATGACGCGGATGCCACGGCCTTCGACGCCAATGCGCACTGGTTCGAGGTCGACCAGGTCACCGCGGCCAACGGTGCCGGCTCCTACGCCTGGAACACCACCGGGGTGGCCTCCGGTACCTATTACCTCGCTGGTTACACGTACGATTTCACGACCGGTCAGCAGCTTTTGTCGCACCTCGCTACGCCGTTCGTCATCACCGGCGGTGCGCCTCCGACCTTTGCGCTCGGCGGCCCGGCCGCAGGAACATTCACCGCCGGGGTGAGCGTGACGATCGGGTGGTCGGCCACCAATGTCGACACTGCGAGCCCCACCAAGATCAGCCTGGCCTATGACCCGGATGCCACGGCCTTCGACGCCAATGCGCACTGGTTCGCGGTCGACCAGGTCACCGCGGCCAACGGCGCGGGCTCCTACGCTTGGAACACCACCGGCATTGCTTCGGGCACCTACTACCTCAGCGGTTACATGTATGATTTCTCGACGAGCACGGCGGTGTACTCGCACCTCGGTACGTCGATCGTGATCACCGGCGGCGCTCCTCCCGCTTTCACGCTCACCGGCTCCACCGTGGGAGCATTCGCCCCCGGGGCGAGCGTGACGATCGGGTGGTCGGCCACCAACGTCGACGTGGCCGGGCCCACCAAGATCACGCTGGGCTACGACGCGGATGCCACGGCCTTCGACGCCAATGAGCACTGGATCGAGATCGATGGGGCCACCGCAGCCAACGGCGCGGGCTCCTATGTTTGGAACACCGGCAGCGTCGCCGCGGGCACCTACTACCTCAGCGGCTACATGTACGACTTCTCGGTGAGCAAGGCGGTGTACTCGCACCTCGGCACGTCCATCGTCATCACCTGACGTATATCGGGCGACGGGCCCTGCTGCTGGCTTCTCTGGAGGCCTCACGCGCCAATGCCGCGCAGCTTTTTTCCTTGCAATTGTGCCAGCCATCGCGGTAGGATGCCCCACGAGTCTCGGCGTCGGCCGAAACTGAGCCGCATCGCATACGTCGCGGCGAACCAAGAGAGCAAGAGAACATTCCTGAGCAGCCCAGCCGCCTACCCCATCCCGCGCCAGGCAACGGCCCGTTCGACCCGGCGGACGCGTCCGGTTGGAATCGCCTCGCGCGATGCGCTCCCTATGCGACCCCTCGAACAGCGTAGCAGAGTCACTCGAACGACGGGGTGCGTCCAACTACGGAAAACGGTCGACTTTAGCCAAAGCCTAAACCGCTTCCCAGCAACGGCTTCCGGCAATTGTCCCGCCGCTGCCACCGTTTTACCGTGTACGGTGATTTGGCTGTTCGACATTCGACTGTTCGACTCGGCAGGAGGCCGGCTGCAGGAGGATGGGGGAAAGGGGAAGGAGGAGGGAATCCAAAATGAATCCCATTCCCGTCCACCATTTCCTCCCGTCCCCGACCGGAGTTATGATAGCGGCGCGTGACGGGCCGCCGGCAATCGACTATCGCACGGGAGGAACCAGTCGTCATGAGCCATCCGCATAGTCAACCCACAGGACTCGATCGGCGGGACTTCCTCGGCCGCACGCTGTGCGCGGCCGCCGCGCTGGGCGGAAGTCGAGTCGGCGCCGCGTTGGCCGCGGCCGGCAACACGGCTGCCCTGCCCTGGCCGTTGCGGCTCTCCTGCTCGTCGATCAATTTCAGTTCGCTTCCCATCGAGCAGGCTTGCCAGCGAATTGCGGCGCTCGGGTTCGAGGCCATCGACATCTGGTCGGCCCATGCCGGTTGTCCGCACCTTGACGACGTGGCCAAGCGGCTGGGCCCCACGGGCTTGAAGGACTTGTTGGCCCGGCATCAACTCAAGCTCTACGCATTTTCGGTCTATGTGGGCGGCTATCGTCGCTACGCGGAACTGCTGGGCCAGGCCGGCGGCGGAGTGGCCGTTCGCGGCAGCGCGGGCCCGTGCAAGCCCGGCGAGCTGACCGCCCGGATGAAGGCCTTTCTCGAAACCCTCAAGCCGGAGATCGAGCTGGCCGAGAAGCACAATGCCTATCTGGCCATCGAAAACCACGGCAACTCGCTGTTGGGCACGCTCGACGCGCTCAAGGCCTTTTGCGAGCTGAACACTCACGCCCGGCTGGGCCTCGCATTGGCTCCCTACCACTTGCAGTCGATGCGGGCCTCGGTCGAGGAGGCCATCGCCGTCGCCGGCCGGCAACTGTTCTTCTTCTACGCCTGGCAGTATGCGGCCGACCAGCAACAACTGCCGGGCATTGGCCCGACCGACTGCGCGCCCTGGCTGGCCGCGCTGGCCAAGGCCGACTACCGCCGCTACGTCACTCCTTTCATGCACCACGAGCTTCCGCCCGACGCGATGTCGGCGGCCCTGGCGCGCTCGCGCGATTACCTGCGAACTTGTTCCAAATAACCCCAAACTCTCCATCCCGTACGCAAGGAACCCCGCCATGACACGTTCCTCAGAGTTCTCGCCTGCCGGGCCAGCGGCATCGCGCCGCGAGTTCTTGAAAGCCTCGGGACGCGTGGCCGCCGCATCGGCCCTGGCGGGCATGGCCGTGCCCTACTGCCACGCCGCCGGAGACAACACCATCCGCCTGGCCCTGGTGGGCTGCGGCAATCGCGGCTCGGGCGCCGTGGCCGACGCCTTTGCCTCGACCGGCGGACCAGTGAAACTGTATGCCATGGCCGACATTTTCGAGAACCGCCAGAAGGGGAGCCACGATCGGCTCAAGAAGGCCTTCGGCGACAAGGTGGACGTCGCGCCGGAACGGATGTTCCTGGGCTTCGACGCCTATAAGAAGGCCATCGATTGCCTCGGCCCCGGCGACGTCGCGATGCTGACCACCTGTGCCGCATTCCGCCCGGTACACTTCGAATACGCCGTGCAAAAAGGGGTGAACGTGTTCATGGAGAAGTCGTTCGCGGTCGACGCGCCGGGAGTGCGGCGGATGCTCAAGGCGGTCGCCGAGTCGGAGCGGAAGAACCTCAAGGTGGCGGCCGGCTTCATGTGGCGGCACTCGCGCGGGCGGGAAGAGGTCATCCAGCGAATCCACGACGGGGCCATCGGCGACGTGCACACGCTGCGGATCTATCGCGTCCACGGTCCCGGCGGACACTGCGGCCCGCTGCCCAAGGGAACCAACGAGCTGACCTTTCAGTTGCAACGCCCTTTCTCTTTCAATTGGACATCGGGCGGGTTCTTCGTCGACTGGCACTGCCACAACGTCGACGTTGCCTGCTGGGTGAAGGACCAGTGGCCCATCTCCGCTCAAGGGATGGGCGGCCGCTGCTATCCGTCGGCAGGCAACAACTTCGACCACTACACGGTGGAATACACGTTTGCCGACGGCGCCAAGCTCTTCGCCTTCTCCCGGCACATGGTCAACTGCTGGCAAACCTACTCCGACTACGCCCACGGCAGCCGCGGTTCGGCTCTGATCATGGCCGCCCTGGGGCAGCCCAAGCCGAAGATCTACAAAGGCCAGCGGATGACCGAGGACGAGGTCGTGTGGAAATACGGCGAGACCGAGCCCAACCCGTACCACGTCGAATGGCAGTTGCTTTTGGACGCCATTCGCCAGAACAAGCGGCACAACGAAGGCCGCCGGGCCGCCGAGGCCGACCTGGTGGCCCTCATGGGCCGTACGGCCGTGCATACCGGCAAGTTGATCACCTTGGAGGAGATGGCCGCGTCGAACTTCCAGTACGTGGCCGACATCGACCGCATGACGTTCGAGACGCCGGCGCCGATCCAGGCCGGGCCCGACGGCATCTACGCCTGCCCGTTGCCCGGCTTCACCAAGGAGTGCTGAGGCGGCGTAAGCCCTCCGCGGGACGGCCGAATCGCAGCAGTTCAATCGCCTCTTCGGGATGGCGGTTGGAACGACACCGCCAGCACCTCGCCGGCAGTGGTGCGGGCGATGACGGCCGGTCCGGCCGCCGTGCGGGCGGTCGTCAAGCCGCTGACGGCGGCCGCGGCACGGTACTCGACCAGGGTGCGACCCCGGCCGTCGAGGACCACGATGCGGCCATCGTCGCAACCGGCAATGATCTCCGGCCGGCCGTCGCCGTTAATATCGGCCACCGCCAGCGACAACACCGCGTCGTCGAGGTTCCTGCGCCAGAGACGACGCCCGGCCGTGTCGAAGGCAACGACGTTGAAGCTCAGCGAAGCGGCCACGATATCGTCGCGCCGCTGGCCGCGGAAGTCGGCCGCTACGGCGGCGGTCACCTCGTCGCCGACGCTGGCCTTCCAGAGCAGATTGCCGGCCGCATCGAGCACGTGCAGGGAGCCGTCCTCGGCGCCGAAAATTGCCACCCGCTGTTTCGAACCATCCCGCCGTGCCGAAAGGGCCACGGTGGCGTGGGGCATCTTGGTGGAATACTGCCAGCGGCGATTGCCACCCGCATCGGCGCAATGCCACCAGTAATAGGCCGTGCCGCAGAGGATCTCCTTCCGCCCATCGCCGTCGAGGTCGGCCGCCGCGCCGGCGGTCGAGGGATGCACGCTCTCGTAGTGCCACAGTTCGCGGCCGTGGCGATCCAAGGCATAATAACGCCAGTTGTCGCCCCCCGCGATCACCGCGTCGGAACCATCGCCGTTGAGGTCGGCGGCGAAGAGCACGCGGACCCGACCGGGATTCTTATAGGTGGGCATGGCGAACGACCATTGCAGCTTGCCCGACGGATCCAAGGCGTAGACATGGCAGTCCTCCGAGCCGATCACCACGGTCTTCGGCTTTCCATGTTCGAAGTCGGCCACGGCGGCCGTAGTGACCGGGCCCTGCGTGGCGAACTGCCAGCGGCGCGCGCCGTCGGAACCGAGACAATAGGCGCGGTTGTGATCCGACGCGACAATGACCTGGTCCCGGCCGTCGCCGTCCAAGTCGCCCACGGCCAGGGCGAGGATCGCTTCGCCGCCCGGCCGGAACGACCACTGCAGCTTGCTGCCCATCACGGCAACGTCTTCGGTCGGGGTGGCCTGCGCCGCCGCGGGCAGTGGCACAGCAGCCAACTTCCGACTCAGGCCCGGCAGAGTGATCGTGTCGCCGGTGGAGATCGTCGACTTGCCGGCCGAGAGTTCCAGCAGCGTCTTTCCGCCTTCCGCTGTGATACGCACGACGCCGCCAGTGGCAACCGGACGATCCCAACCGCCCAGCAGTTCGACCCGCGCGGGAGCCGAGGCGCTGAGCTCAATGCGGCCATCGGAGAGCTCGACGTTCAAGGGCCGCGTGCTGCGAAGCGCCCGATCGCCACAGGAAATCAGCGTCGCGCAGGCCGCCAGGCCGTGTGATTCGCCCAACAGGAATGCCTTGGCGGCGATACGGACTCCCGGCAATACTTCGCGCGATTGATCCGGCTCGCCGACACCGGCCAGCATGTCTTTCCCATTCGCGCGGACGATGACCGCGCGGGCCGCCCAGGCATCGGTTGCGCCGCCGGCTTCGCGGACGGCACCAACGGGAATGATTTCAAACTCCCGCGGATCCGCGGCGTCGCTGGTGTAGAGCAGATTGGCCAGCGCGGCGTGATCGCCCACGGCGAGGCTCGCCGATTGCACCTCGCGGAGCCGCCGCACGACGGGCGCGGCAAAGGCATAGCCGACCCAGTTCTTGCCCAACTCGACGTCGTCGGTCAACCGCAACCGCGGTCCCGGCAGCGATTTGATGCACATCCGCGGTCCTTGCTGCTCGACCTGCAAGTTCCGGCCGGCGAGCCGGGCTTCGCCCACGGTATGCCAGAGACCATGGAAGTCGTAACGGGCGGCTTCCCGGGCGGTCAGCTCGTCGAGCACCAGGAAGAACCGCTCTTTGCCCCAGAGGATCGAGCGGTGCCAGTCGACGCCGGCGTAGTTACGGACTACCGTCTGGGCGATGCCGAAGCGGGCGCCGTCGGCCAATGCCTCGAGCTCGCAATAGGGCGGCAAGGTGGACGCCTCGCCGTCCTTGAAGACCAGCACCGAGTTGTGGAACTTGGGCAGCGAACGAATGTAATCGTTGTCGGCCAGCCAGATGCGTCCGCGATCGGTGATCCGCGAAATGGAGTTGCCGTCGAAGTGCATGTGCCCGCCGTTGGAAAGGCCGTCGAGGAGCAGGTACTGCCGGTCGGGAGCGAACGATGCCCGCATCACGACCTTGTCGACCGTCTTTTCCAGGGGAATGGTTTGCGGGCCGGCGAAAGTCTCCCAATACATTTTGTCCAGCGGAATCGCCCGCGCACCGAGCAGGTCGGCCGGTTCCTTGGGCGTCACGCGGCAGGCGTATTGGAACCGGGTCGAGTCGGGGTGGACGGCGAGCTTCTTCTCCAAGGTCCAGGCCCAACGGCCGTCGCGATGGTAGAACTCGGCGCCGCGGAGGAAGGGCAGCTCGCTCCACCAGCACTGGTAGGAGCCGGTGTCGCCATAGGGCACCTGGTAACCGAGGTTGTCCATGGTGAGGATGGCGTAGTCGGCCTGGAAGCGGACGTTTCCATTGTCGAAATAGGCGGAGTCGCCGGTGGCCAGGCTGTAACGCATCGTATGGTAAGGCACCAGCCAGCCGTAGCCGTTGCAATTTTCATAAGGCTTGGCAGCCCGCGCCTGCAAGGTGAAGCAGGCCCTGGCGACGTCGAGCCAATGATCCGCCTCGGGACAGCCATAGCCTTGGGCGAAATAACGCCCGGCGTAGAACAGACCCAGGGCGGGAAAAGTCGTGTGGTTATTCCGGACCTGGGTACTCTGCAGCGCTCCGGAGGCCTTGCGGACCACGTCGGTGGTGATGAACTCGTAGAGGATGCGGGTAACCCGCATGCGGTCGTCGTCGCTCAGCGCGGGGCTCTCCTCGACGAGGTCCCAGGCCGGCAGGATCTCCATCAGGTGAAAGTCCATATCCATACCCCAAGGGCCGCCGTAAATCGGCGGCTTCGCTTGGTAGCTTTCGTACCAGGCCACGGCCAGCTCCTTGTAAAGCCGGGCCGCCAGGTCGTTGCCGGTGCGGGCGTATTGGAAACCGAGATCGGCCATCCGGCCGGCCACCGTGCGATGACCGCCGCTTTGGAACAGCCGCCTCGCCTGCTCCAATTCCGCTCGAATCGCGCGATCGGCCGCCGGCTGCGACAGCCGCAGAGCGGCCCTCGTTTCGGCGGCGCCGAGCTCGAACAAATTGAGTTTCGGCAGTATGAGATCGCGGCCGGGCTGCAGGGTCTTCAGCAAGGCCTCGACCGCCTTCCGCGCCCCGGGCAACGACGAAGCGCCGAGCACCAGGGCGCCGTGCCCCGTGCCCCAGGGATCGTGTACCGTATGAACCAGGTAGCCGTCGCCCGGCGGATACGAGTCGTCGACGGGCGTATAGAGCAGCGCATAGAGCTCGGTCATCGCCCGGTTGTTGGCCACATTGCCCAAGAAAATACTCTCCGTGGCGGCAATCTGTGGCCGGGTTGCCTGCGACGCTCGGAGCAGCGGAAGCTTGGCCCCGGAGAGTTCCTGGATACGGCTGCGAAGCCGCGCGGCCAGTTCCAGATACTCCGGCAGATCGGGGACGATGATCGTGCTCACGGCCTGGCCATTCTGTACGAGCGGCACCTGCCGGTAGAGCCTCTTGGGCGTGCGGATGCGCGTGAATGGCTGGTACCGGGCCGTGGTCAGGCGGAGATTGTCGACGTAGAGATCCAGAGCGGCGCCGGCGTCTTGAGTGCCGATGATGATCTCTACCGCCTCGATGGGTTCTTCTTCATGGCCCTGGATTCCTTGGGAACTCCATTCGAACCCATCACGGTCCAGTCCCAGGTCGAGGCGGATCGTCAGGCGGGGCGAGTGCCGGAAGGGCTGGCTCCAGTTCGTCCAATCGGCCAGCTTACGGTTTTTCGCCCCGTAGAGCCGGACGTAAATGGCTTGGGTGGCGGCCGGCCTCGAAGTCCAGCAATCCAGCATCAGCGACCGCCCGTCGAGTACGACAGCTTGAAGCGGGATCCGTATGCCGGCGTAATAGCGACGACCGGCCTGTTTTCCACCGCGGGATGCCAGGTGCAGGCTTGCCGCTCCTTCGGACACGAATCGCCGATCGGTATTCACCTCGATTCGCGTTTCGGGCAACTCGGTTCCCCAACTCAGTTTAACACCCGCCGCCGAATCGAGGCCGTTGAGGAGGATCGTGCTCTCGGCCTGGTCCCATGCGGTCGCAGGCATCGCAATCAGAGACGCAAATAACACCAACACTCGATGGAGCGCAGAGGATCCCATGGCGATTCTCCCGGAAAAGGTCTCGTTCAAAGCTCCGACCATTTGCCGGGCACAGGCGCGGGATAGCGTCCGGCCGCGTCGGCATGGACGGGCGCCGGGCTGTCTTTGGTGAGGCTATCGACGTTGGGGCAGAACGCGAAATTGGACGACATCGCTTCCTCCCAGGTAACGATCTTCCCGGTGTGAACGGCCGCCCGGCCCATCAGGGTTGCCAAGTCCGAGTAGGCCGACCGCCGCACTTCATTGTGTGGGCGGTCATTGCGGATAGCGTCCAACAGCACTTCCCACTCCGCCACGTACGGCGAAACGCGTTCCCTCTCGGGCTTCCACTGGATGTTGCCGGGCACGATCCGCTGGTCTTCGTGCAAACTCACGGTCGGGGCGTGGATATTGCCGGAGAACTGTGCGGCGCGCTTCGTCCCATGGACGAACGTGGCGAATTCGGGGTAGCAATTGGGGATGTAGCGGGCGACGGCCAGCCCCTTCGTGCCGTCGGCGAAGGTGTACTCGACGCTGTAGGAATCGAGGTCCTGACCGGCGTCGATATTGTCGGGGCTGCGTCCGCCCACGCCATGCGCGGTCACCGGCCAGGCGTCTTTGAGCCAACACATTTCGTCGATCAGGTGGACCGTGCGGTCGTGGAACGAACCGCCGGCCACCCAGAAGATTCGCTCCGGGGCACGAATCTGCCACAATAGCTCCGGCTCTTGCGGTTTCCGCGGCCGCAGCGGCAAGTGGGTTTCCATGCGGTAGGTGCGGACGAGCTGAATTTGTCCCAGCGCGCCCTCGCGAATCTTGGCAATGAGCGCCTGCCGAGCCGACGAATGGCGGCACATCAGCCCCGTGGCGATCTTGAGGTTCTTCGCCTGGGCCGCCTCGCCCGCCTTGAGCACGCGACGAATTCCCGCGGGATCGGGGGCGAAGGTTTTTTCCATGAAGACGTTGACGCCCTTGGCCACGGCATATTCGAAATGCGTGGGCCGAAAACCGGAGTAGGTGGTCAAGATCGCGACGTCGCCCGGCCGCAGGCAGTCGATCGCCTTGCGGTAGGCGTCGAAACCGAGGAACTGGCGGTCGCGGGGGACGTCGATGCGATCGCCGAGTTGCTTGGTAAGCGCCTTGAGCGACCCGGCCAGGCGATAGTCGAAGATGTCGGCCATGGCCACCAACTGGAGCGGAGGGCCGGCGACCGACATCGCGTTGACCACCGCCCCGCTGCCGCGCGAGCCGGAGCCGATCAAGGCCAGGCGGAGGGTGTTGTTCTCCGCGGCATGCACCGCGGGAACCGCGAAAGAGGCCATCGCCGAAACCGCCGCCAAGCGGCCGCTCAAACTCAGGAACTCGCGCCGGCCGCGGTTTTCCGGTTTCGCCCGCGACGACTGAACGTGCCGATTCATGCTTCTTCTCCTCATTCGAGAAATGCCAGGGGACTCCGCTCGGATACGGCCAACAACAGCTTTCTATGTTAACAAGGGGAATCGGCAATGGGCAGTGGCCAGGCGGCAGTTGGAAGTGGGAAGCGGGGCCCCCGGACGGGCAGCCGGTCCGACGAAGCGGTGATGCTGGAATCGGCCGCCGCTTTCCGTTAAACTGGGGCGTGGGGAGTATTGTCGCGGGGTGAATATTCAGGGTCGCGATTGTTGCCGGCGTGGGGTGCGTATGCGATCATGGCCAATCCTAGCTGTTTTGCCGCTGGTTGTTACGGCCCACGGGGTGGCGCTCGGATTGCACCCGAGAGCGGAGAACCCGCCCACGCCGGCCACTTACCAGCGGCTCGCCGATGCGGTTGAGGGGCACTGGCGGCGGGAAGTGCTGGCCGTGTGGTTCCCCCGCTGTGTGGATATGCGTCGCGGCGGGTTCTCGCCCAGCTTCCACGAGGACTGGACGCCGGGGGAGCAAAACGACAAGACGCTGGTCTTCCAGTCGCGGATGACCTGGGTCTGCGCCCAAGTCGCAATGAAGTACCCGGAGCACAAGCCGGTTTACCTGGGCTACACCCGCCACGGCCTGGATTTCCTGGAAACGTCGCTTTGGGATCGCCAAGAGGGCGGGTTTTTCTGGGGTCTGGATGAATCGGGGAAGATCTCGCCGCACTATGGGACCGGGAAGCACGTTTACGGTGTCGCCTTCGCCATGTACGCGACCGCAGCCGCATATCAAGCCACGCACGACCCCCGCGCGTTGGACCTGGCGAAGCGGGCCTTCGCTTGGCTGGATCGCCATGCCCACGATTCGCTCCACGGCGGCTACTACGAGGCGCTGTCGCGCAACGGAGAGCCGATCCTGCCGGCCACGCGCGACGTTGACCGGATGGGAGCCGCCCCCGGTTTGGATTTCATTGGGACGAAATACGGCTACAAGTCGATGAATAGCCACATCCATCTTTTGGAAGCTCTGACCGGGCTGTATACGGTATGGCCCGACGCTTCCGTAGGCGTCAGGCTTCGCGAAGTTTTCCATCTGGTGCGCGATCGGATCGCCGTCGAGCCAGGCTGTCTCAACCTCTATTTCACGCCCGACTGGCGTCCGCTGCCGGACCACGATTCTTTCGGCCACGACGTGGAAACCGCCTACCTGCTCTTGGAGGCCGCTGCGGCCCTGCACCAGGATGACCCCAAGACGGCGGCCGTAGCGCGAAGTCTGGTGGACCACGCGCTCGAGTGGGGCTGGGACGAACAGCGGGGCGGCTTCTATGATAAAGGCGGCGCATTCTCGCCGGCGCACGGCCGAGATAAGATCTGGTGGACCGAGGCCGAGGGGCTCAACGCGCTGCTGCTGATGCACGAGCGATTCGGCTCTCAGACGCCGCGCTACTTCGAGGCGTTTCTCAAGCAGTGGGATTTCATCGACAATTTCCAGGCCGATCATCGGCATGGCGAATGGTTTGAACGCGTGTCCGCCGAGGGTCAGCCGCCGCCCGGGCAAGCCAAGGGCACGATCTGGAAGGCCGCTTATCACAACGGGCGGGCGCTGATGAACGTCGCGGAAATGCTGCGCCGGCTGGCGCGTTAACGGTTGGCGATGGATGGTCTACGGCCCGCTGATGGGCGGAAAACGGCATCGAGCGTGTGATTTCGGAGGTGTGCGATGCGACTTGCAGCCTCGCGGATGGTGGTTCCAATTCTCATCGCGATGGGAGAAGCGGCGATCGCTGCCGCGGCCGGGTTCGAGGCCGCTCCCGTCGAGATCCGCTTCAATGGCCAAGCGGCCCCCGCACCGAGTTCCACGGTCTGCGGGCTGGCAATCGTGGCCGGGCTATCGGGCCCACAAGTCATCTTGACCCACGCGCCGCCGACATGCGTCGTCAGTCTGCGGCGGGGAGACGAGGTGGTCGTCGAGGTCCGCGTCGCGCGTCTTTCCGGCGGAAAACCGCGCGACTCGGCTCAGCTCTCGGCCGAAATCGAAGTCCTGCAGGGCGAGGTCGAAGCGGAATTGGCAAGCGGCCCGCGGAAAATGCCGGCCGTGCTGCGCGGCGGGCAAACCGTCGAGCAACGGTTAAGCGTGAAGGTCGAGGGCGACGGGCTGATGGTCCGGCTTCGCGTCACGGCCCGCACTGCGGAAGCAGCAGTCCGCTGGCGCAATCTTCGCCTGGAGTGCGGCGCCAGCGTCGCGATACCGATCCAGTGGCGCGAGTTGCCCGAGGGCGACGGGCCGCCCCGCGAGACGCCGCCGCTAGGCAAGCCGATCGAGGATGCCCTGGTGGAATGGGACTGGCGGATGCAGGACGGCATCGGCACACCGCGTTGCCAGCGAACCTATCCCGAGGCGATCCGGCTGATCCTGGATCGTGGCGACTTGCTGATCGCCGATCTCGTGGCACGGGGCGTGCCGCTGGATGAGCTGAAGCGCCAGTGGCAAGAGCTTCGCCGGCAGTGGCAGGAAAGGCTCGCGTCGGGTGCGCCGCAAGAGAGGCCCTGGGAAGCTCTGTGGCGGAGCGTACATGTGTTGCGTCGACGGATTGCCCTGGCCAATCCGTCGGCCCAAACCGGGCCTGTGGCGTTTGTCGCCAACGTCCCTTCGATCTTGAGCCACCAGTTGACCCAGTACACCGGTCACTGTGCGCGGCCGGGCGGAGGAGTGCTGGTACTGGAGGCTCCTGGCCATTCGATGGCCTGCCGGCGTCTGACAAGCGGGCAGTTGCCCACCGGGAGCTACGAACACCTCGACGTATCGTTCGATGGCCGGCGGATCCTGTTTGCCTTCTGCCCGGTGGCCGTTCGGCCGCGGGATCGCGAGGAACACCGCGACCATTTCTATCATCTGTACGAAATGTCCGACGAGGGCACCAACCTGCGCCAGGTGACCGACGGCCCTTACGACGATTTCTCGCCGCGATGGCTGCCCGGCGGGCAGATCGTGTTCATTTCGACGCGCCGCGGCGGCTACCATCGCTGCGGCCGGGGACCTTGTCCCGTACACACGCTGGCGCTGAGCGCGGGCAACGGCTCGCTACCTCGGGTCATTTCCTTTCACGAGACGCACGAGTGGGATCCGGCCTTGCTCGAAGACGGCCGCCTCGTCTATACCCGTTGGGATTACGTCGACCGCGACGCCGTACATTTTCAGCAGCTTTGGACGGCTCGTCCCGACGGCAGCGACGTGCGGATTTTCTACGGCAACAATACGCTGAACCCGGTCGGGGTCTGGGAGGCCCGCGCCGTTCCCGGCTCGCGACAGATCATGGCCACCGCGGCCGCCCATCACGCGATGACCGCCGGATCGATCATCCTGGTCGATCCGCGCCGCGGCAACGACGGTCCGCGGTCGATCACCCGGCTGACGCCCGATGCGTTGTTTCCCGAGAGTGAGACGCCGGTCGGCCGCTGGCACAACGCGGCGGGCGTCGAGGGCCCGATCGTCGAGCCGGTCGAGTCACAACGATGGCCGGGCCATTCGTACCGCACGGCCTATCCGCTTTCGGAAGAGTTCTTCCTGGCCGCGTACAGCTACCATCCGTTGGTCGGCGAAGCGGAGGCGAACGCGGCAAACCTGTTCGGGCTGTACCTGGTCGATCGCTTCGGCAACAAGGAGCTGCTCTACCGCGATTTGAACATCAGCAGTCTCTGGCCAATGCCGCTGCGTCCGCGGCCGATGCCGCCGCAGGCGTCCGTCGCAGCTAAATCCGCGGCGGGCGCCGAGGGGACCTTCTTCTTGCAGAACGTATACGCGAGCTGGCCAGAGTTGCCCCGCGAGCCGATTCGCCGGTTGCGGATCGTGGAGGTGCTGCCGAAGACGACTCCGCATATCGATGCGCCGGCGGTCGGACTTCCCCATGCGGCACCCGGCAAGCAGGTGCTGGGGACGGTGCCGGTGGAGACGGACGGGTCGGCCTGGTTCCGGGCTCCGGCCCGCATCCCCTTGTCGTTCCAGCCGCTGGATGCCCGTGGCGAGGCGGTGCAGGTGATGCGGAGCCTGACCTACCTGCAGCCCGGCGAGACGGCAACCTGCATCGGCTGCCACGAGCCACGGCAGGCGGCGCCCGCGGAAAGGCCGCTGGCCGAGGCCCTGCGGCGGCCGCCGTCAACGATCACGCCGGGGCCCGACGGTTCACGGCCGATGAGTTACCCGTTGTTGGTACAGCCGGTTCTGGACCGCAAGTGCGTCGAGTGCCACAACCGATCTCGGCCGGAGGGCAATGTCGTGCTCAGCGGCGAGCCCGAGGGACACTACACGGTGTCCTATAACGCATTGGCGCCGCGGGTGGCGTATGCGGCGTGGGGCGATCACGGCGGCCTTGCGACGCCCAGCCGCCCCGGCCAGTTCGGCGCACGGGGTTCACCGCTGATGAAGCTGTTACTCGACGGCCACGCCGCGGTACAGCTTACGGCCGAAGAGATCGAACGATTGGCTACGTGGATGGATGCCAACGCTTTGTTCTACGGAACGTTCGATCCCGCGGACCAGGCCCGGCAGCAGCGCGGCCAGCGGATTGCCGGGGCGACACTCGAGTGATCGGCCCGCGATGGAATCCGCTGCGGCTGACGATTGTTGTTTCCGACAAGTCGCCCGCGGCTATGGCTGCGGCGACTCCAGGCGGGACTTGATCCAGGAGTAGATCGTGACGCCAAGCTGCCGATAGCCGGCCGCGTTGGGATGGCAACCGTTGTTGACAGGAAAGCCGTCGACGGGATCGAGATTCAATTCAGTGGGAACCACGAAGATCCGCTGCGCCTGGCGATGGCCGAAGTGTTCGATTTCGCGGCGCACCAATTCGTGTTGCACCTGTTTCCAATTCCAGCGGTGGTACTTACCGTGGTAGTTGGCTTCAAAGCCGGATTCGCGGGAGTTGGGCGGAACGGTGAGGCCGACCCCCAGATCCGCCCGGGGCGCAGCCTGATGGAAAGCGGCCAGGAGGATGTCGGCCTGTGCGAGCATGGCCTTAATCTTCTCGTCGACCGAGTTCGGATCGTCGGCCTTGGCGGAGAAGCAATCATTCGTTCCCAGGAGAAACGTGACGACGTCGGGCGGCGTGCCGTCACACGCGGTTTGGATGTATCGGGGGACATCGAGGACCGCTTTCCCTGCGGGCCTCAGGAACACGAAGGGGCTGCTCCGCTTGTGATAGGTGCCGTCGGGCTTTGGCTCATAGTGAGAGACAAAACGCGCCCAGGTCCAGCCGCCGTACCCTTCGTGGGCGACTCCCGGTTGGACGCCCGCGGGGCGGAACGTCCCCAGCAGCTTCGACGCCGGATTGCCGGAGAGCGACAACAATCGCGCGATTTCGTTGGGATAGATCGAGGCATGGGTCAAGCTGTCGCCGACCAACAATAGCCGCAGCGCGGCATGACTGCCGGCGTCGGCCGGAGCGACGTGCAATTTGCAGCGGGCCGACGCGAGTTGCTTCCCCGCGGCGTCGGTCACGCACAGGCCCCAATCGTGGTCGCCGACGTCAGCCGCTTGAGGCGTGACGGTCCACGCACGGGCTGCGGCCTTCCCCAGTTCGCAGCGCACCTGAAAATGGAGCTTATCCGGCTCCTGGGTGAGGACGATGTTGTCGTAGTAGAGGCTCATGGGAAGGCCCACGACACTGTAGCAGACGGCCGGCAATGTCAATTCCAATGGATCCCGGGCCGGCGGGACCGGCGTCTTGGCAGCCGCGCTTGCGGCAGCCGCAAAGACGAACGCAGCGAGGATGCTTAAATGAACCAAGACGGCAATCATGTTATGTCGCTGTCGAGTTGACATAGGACGGTCTCTCCTTCCTGTTTTCTTTGCCCCAGGCCACGATTTGAAAAACGGCTTACATTGATGATACTCTCCGGACAAGGCTGCCGGTACCCTTGCATCTCCGTGCGGCCGTAGTTATCTTGGGGGTGGCTATTGCTGCTCGAACGCATCCGAGCGGAGCCTGTATGGGAAAACCCGGTCTACGGCATTGATCCCATCCGTCGTTGAGTCCCGTGTTGACAAAAGGAGCCCCAGCATGTCATGGCCGTCGTCCTTACGCCGTTGCGGAGCCGGTTTTGCGATAATCGCGATCGCGGCCGTCTCCACGAGCACTTTGGCCGATGCGGCGTCGGCCGAGCCTCCCCAGGTGACCGTCAAACCCAGTGATGAGGGATTGGTGGTCGATGTGGGCAGCATGGGCCAGTTCCTGCTGAGTTACCCCGCGATCTACCAGCAAGGCGAGAAAATCTACGAGGACGCCAAGGCCTATAAGCTGATCGAAAGAAAACCGGCCGCCAATACGGCCTTGCTCAAATATGCCGGCGGTGCCCAGGCGACGGTTGAAGTGCGAGCCGACCACACGCTGTTGATCTTGTTCTCGGCAATGCCCAGCGACGTCCAGCAGTTCCGCATGGGCATGCTCATCAACATCAACTATGCGCAAGGCGGAAGGTTCCGGATCGGCGCTGCGGAGCAAGCGTTTCCCCAGGACAAGCCGGCGAAGCCGTTTCTTTATCAGGGCAATGCCAACACGCTGTCGCTGAAGAACTTCGAGGGGAAGACGATCTCACTGCAGGTGCCGCCCTATAGCTACATGCAGTTGAGCGATAACCGGGAGTGGGGCTGGAGCACGTTCCAGTGGTGGTTCGCGGCTCCGTATCAATCCGGTCAAAACAGCTACCAACTAAAGATCACGCCTGGCGCGGGCGGGTCGGCCGGTGCGCGGCGGCTGGTGGACCAGTTTGGGCAGTCGCTTAGCGGCGATTTTCCCGACAAGGTGAAGAGCCTGGCGGAACTCAACGGCGACATCGAAGCGGAAAAGGCCTACTTCGCCACGTTCACGCCACCGGCCTTGGATCCCTACGGCGGGCTGCCGGGGAGCGGGGAAAAATATGGCCTCGCCAAGACGGGTTTCTTCCACGTGGAAAAAAACCAGCAGCGATGGATTCTCGTGGACCCGGCCGGCAATGCCTTCTTTCACTTGGGCGTCTGTGGATTCGGCCCCAGCGACGACTATACCTACGTCGAAGGGCGCGAAGGAATCTACGAGTGGCTTCCCCCTTTCGAAGACTCGTTCAAAACGGCCTTCCGCGAAAACGACCGCAACATCGTCTCGTTCCACCTCGCCAACATGATCCGCAAGTATGGGGCCGCGCACGACATCGAAAGTTACCTGACCCGGATGATCGAGCGCGTGCGGGCGTGGGGCTTCAATTCGGGCGGGGCGTTCTCGCCGCCAAGCGCGCGGGCGCACCAGCGGGCGTCGTTTCCCTATGTGGCCCACTTGCCGCTGGCGCCGTGGGAAGGATTTGCCGAATTGCCCGGCGCGGCCGGCGCTTGGGATCCCTTCAGTCTGAGGAATCAGCAGCAGATGGAGAAGCTGTTCGCCGAGAAACTGCCCGGCCGGTCCGACGATCCGTTGCTCATCGGCTACTACCTGGTCAACGAGCCGCTGTATGAGGACCTGCCGCGGGCGATCCCGGCGCTGGACGGTAAGTTTGCCTGCAAGCGGCGGTTGGTGCAAATATTGCGCGAAGAGTACCAGACCATCGAGCGCTTCAACGAGGCCTGGGGGGCCGCGGCCAAAGGGTTCGACGAGTTGAACGACCAGGGTTTGGCCGTCTCGACCAGCCGCGCCGCCGACGACGTCAACCGTTTCACCCGCCGTTTTCTGGAATTGTATTTCCAACTGGTGACCGACGCGTTTCACAAGCACGACCGACACCACATGCTTCTGGGCAACCGATTCCAGGCGGGCACGATCAACAATGAGCAACTTTGCCGGATTTGCGGCCGTTACCTGGATGTTGTCTCTTTCAACTACTACACCTATCACCTGGACAAGGACTTCCTCAACCGCATTTACGGCTGGACCGGCGGAAAGCCCATGCTATTGAGCGAGTTTCATTACAATTCACCCAAGGACAGCGGCCTGATCGGCGGCGTCAAGCAGGTTGCCAGTCAGCAAGAGCGGGGGTTGGGCTACCGCAACTATGTGGAGCAAGCTGCCGCGACGGGCTTCGTCGTGGGAACCGAGTGGTTCACGCTGGTCGACCAGTCGGTCAGCGGCCGCTGGTTCAGCCACTACAACGGCGAGAGCGCCAATACGGGCCTGATTGCCGTCAGCGACCGCCCCTGGAAGGCCATGGTGGCCGAGATGGCCAAGACCAATTACGGCATCTACGAGGTCCTCTTCGGCCGGCGCACCCCGTACGTCTTCGACAACCCCAAGTTTACCCAAGCCGACGGGGGCCGCAAGGCCATGGCCATCGAACGGGCCACCGGACCGATCGATCTCGATGGCTCGGCCCACCACTGGCCCGGCGTGCCGGCCGAGCAAATTCCCGCGGCGCGGCTCGTGGAAGGAAGCGATGCCGGCGGCGTCGAGGCGGTCTTCAAGCTCTGTTGGGACGAGAACAATCTCTATCTGCTCGCACGGGTGAGCGATCCCACGCCGATGCGCAACGAGCAGCGCGGAAACATGATCTGGTCGGGAGACGCGATCGAATTGTTCATCGGCCATGATAAGCCGGACCAGCCCGGCCCGCTGCTGTTTTCCGACCGGCAGGTGTTCCTCAGCGCCGGCAAGGTGGACGGAGCGTGTCAGTGGCATTTCGTCAACGTTGCCAAGCAGTCCTCCCTGCAAATGACGGTACTGCGCAGCGTAGACGGCAAGGGCTATATCTTAGAAGCGGCGGTTCCTTTCGCCGCGCTCGGGTTCACTCCCAAAGCGGGCGAGGAAATCCTCTTCGACATGGCTATCGACGACAGCGAGGACGGAAAGAGCCGCACGAGGCAACTCATGTGGAATGGGACCAGCCGCAATAGCGGTGACCGCTCGGCATGGGGGCGCGCCACGCTCACCAAATAGCTATTGGGAGCGACACGCCGAGGAAAAGCACTGGGACCATCCATGAAAACGATCCTTGCCACCCTTCTGCTGCTGGCGACCGCTGCGACTTCGGCCGCCGACTTTTACGTCGCGCCGGCGGGCGATGACGCCAATCCCGGCTCGGCGGATAAACCGTTTGCCACGCTTCGCCGCGCGCGGGATGCGATCCGCGCGCTGAAGGCGCTCAGGCCGCTGGCCGAAGCCGTGCGTGTCATCGTCGCCGACGGGACTTACCAACTCCGCGAGCCGCTGGTCCTCGAGCCGCTCGATAGCGGAACGGCCGCTGCGCCAGTGGCCTACCAGGCAGCGCCGGGCGCCCACCCGGTGTTCAGCGGCGGACGTGTTTTGTGGGGCTGGCAGCCGGGCGAAAAGGGGCTGTGGAAACTGCATATTCCCGAGGTGGCCGCGGGCCACTGGTATTTCGAGCAGTTATTCGTCAACGCGCAGCGCGCCACCCGCGCCCGCAGTCCCAATAAGTTCTATTACTATCTCCAGGATGTGCGGGAAACGCGGCTCGGCCCCACGGGCAAGGTCCCGGCCGCTCGCGCGCGGCAAACGGTCCGCATGCGGCAGGAGGATTTCGCGCAGACATTGAGCAAAGTGCGCCCGGAGGAGTTGCGGGACGTCAACCTGGTGGTCTATCACAACTGGGACAACACGCGCCGCTTTCTCGACGGCGTTGACGCCGCGCAGGCCGCCTTGCAGACAACCGGGCAGGGGATGAAGCCCTGGAATCCGTGGCAGCGCAACGCACATTTCATCTTGGAAAACTGGCTGGGGGCGCTCGATGCGCCGGGCGAGTGGTTCCTCTCGCGCGCCGGCACCCTCTACTACAAGCCGCTGCCGGGCGAAGACATGACCCGCGCGGTGGTCGTAGCGCCCGTCACAGAGAAGTTCCTGGTTATTGCCGGCGATCCGAGCGCGGGAAAGTTCGTCGAGCACGTCACGTTCCGGGGGCTCGGCTTCCAGCACGGCCAGTGGCTTACTCCGCGCGGCGGGTTCGAGCCGGCGCAAGCCGCCGCGCCGATCGAGGCGGTGGTGATGCTCGACGGCGCGAGGCGGGTATTCATCGAGGACTGCGAAATTGCGCACGTAGGGACCTACGCCGTCTGGTTCCGCCGGGGTTGCCATGACTGCGCGCTCCGCCACTCATACCTGTATGACTTCGGCGCCGGCGGGGTGCGAGTTGGCGAAACCGGTATCGCAGGGAGAGAGGCCGAGCAAACCGGTCACATTCAACTCGATAACAACATCATCCGCCACGGCGGGCGGATTTTCCCTTGCGCCGTGGGTGTGTGGATAGGGCAAAGCGGCGGCAACTTGGTCACCCACAACGAGATCGCCGACCTCTACTACACCGGCATTTCGACCGGTTGGTGCTGGGGCTATGGCAAGAACCTGGCCAAAAACAATACGTTCGCCTTCAATCACGTGCATCACCTGGGATGGGGCCTGCTGAGCGACATGGGCGGGATCTACACGCTTGGCCCCTCGGAAGGCACCGTGGTCCGCAACAACGTTTTCCACGACGTCTACGCCTATTCCTATGGCGGCTGGGGGATGTACACCGACGAAGGGAGCAGCGGAATTCTCTTCGAAAATAACCTGGTCTATCGAACCAAGACCGGCGGTTTCCACCAACATTACGGCCGCGAGAACGTGCTCCGCAACAACATCCTCGCTCTGAGCAAACAGCAGCAGATTCAAGCCACGCGGGTCGAGCCGCATCTCTCGTTCACCCTGGATCGCAACATCGTCTACTGGGATACCGGCAAGCTGCTGGCCGGTCCGTGGGAAAAGCTGAACTTCGCCAGCCACAATAACGTTTACTGGAACGCCACGGGCGAAGCGGTCGAGTTCGTGGGGCACTCCCTGGCTGCGTGGCAAGCCAAGGGGCACGAGCAGGGCTCGCAGATCGCCGACCCAAAGTTCGCCAACCCGGCCCGAGCCGATTTTCGGCTGGCTGCCGACTCGCCCGCCGTGAAGTTGGGCTTCCAGCCGTTCGACTCCCGAGAGGCCGGCGTGTACGGCGATCCGACATGGGTTCGGTTGGCCGACGGGGTGACCTATCCGCCGTTGGAAATTGCGCCCTCTCCGCCGCCACTGGAGATCGACGACGATTTCGAGGAGCAACCGGTCGGCGCGCCCCCGGCCGGTGCAAGGGTCCACGTCGAGCACCGCGGCGATGCGATCGTGGTGACCGACGAGATCGCCGCCAGCGGAAAGCGGTGCGTGAAGTTCGTTGACGCCCCGGGACTGAAACAGGTCTTCAATCCCCACCTGACGTATGAGAACCTGGGTTACGAGCGGGGCTTGGTGCGCAGTGCGTTTGATCTGCGGATCGAGGGAGATTCCCTGATCCAGATCGAGTGGCGCGACTACAGCGACGGAGACTACCGCATCGGGCCGCAATTGGCGATCCGTAATGCGACGCTGCGGCTGGGCAAAACGGCCGTGTTGCCGCTACCGGTGCGAGAGTGGATCCATTTCGAGATTCTCCGCGATCTAAGCGCCACGGCTGCAGACGGTTGGGCGTTGCAATTGAGCTGGACGGGCCAATCGGCGCGCAAGTTTCCCCATCTGCCGCTGGCCAGCGCAGGGTTCAAGAAGCTCACGTGGATCGGCTTCATGAGCAACGCCACGACGAAGACGACCTTCTATCTTGACAATTTCAGGCTATCCCCAGGGAGGGGACGGTGAAGGGTGGACGAAAAGGGAGAGGGGGGAGATTTGCTAAATGCGTTACCGGCGGGTCTCCCTTTCTCCCCTTCTCTTCCTTGTTCTTGCGTTACCGCCCCCCCGCCCACCCGCGTTAAACTGCACGGGATAAGCCCCTCCTAACGGCCGGGAAAATGAGTCCGGCCGTGACGAAGGTATCGAATATTCTGATGATGCAGGCTAAGGACAGCCGAAAACGAATAGTGATGCGTTAAGCGCCGTGGCGCTTGATCGTCAAGAACACCAGTTTGGCTGCCGGGGGGAAGACGCGTGTTCGAAAAGCGCATATTGACTGTTGGCGTGCTTGCATGGCTGACGCTGCTCGCGGCGGGGCGGTTGCAGGCCGAGGAGCCGGCCGTGGTCGATTCGGACTCTCCGCCGGACTGCAACTGCTGCGCCGGGCAGGAGTGTTGCCTGCCACCGCCGCGCCCGACGTGGTACGTCGATACCGAGGGCATCGCGCTCAAACGCACCGTGCTGGACCGCATCGACATCGCCTCGCTGGGCACGATGCCGGGCCACCTGATGGTGCTCGACCGCGATGATCTCGATCAACCCTTCCAGGCCGGGCCGCGAATCCTCATCGGCCATACCTTCGAAGGCAGCCCGATCCAGATCGAATTCTCCTATTTTGGGCTCGAGGATTGGGATGCCACCACGGGCGTCCGCAGCGATAGCGGCAATCTGTACACGCGGTTTACCGGTTTCGGCAATCCGCCCTTCGCCGGGCTGGATAACAGCAACTCCATTCAGATTCACGAACATTCGCACCTCGACGACGAGGAGTTCAACTGGAAGCGCGCCATCTGCCTGCCCACCAATTGCATGGCGGTGACGTTCCTGATCGGCGCGCGGCACATGTCGATCCGCGAACAATTCGATTATTTCAGCCAGGTCACCACCGGCGCGACCGCCGGCGATAGCGCCGCCGTCCACGCCCAGACCGCCAACGACCTGTGGGGACCGCAGGTCGGCGGGACCGTCGAATTCTACACCTCGCAGCAGTCTTGGATCCGTTTGGATGGCAAAGCCGCGCTGTGCGACAACTTTGCTTCGCGCGATCTCCAGTCGGCCATTGTCGGTGGTACCACTGCGAGCGTACCGGCGTCGGCCCTCTCCGGGAGCGGCACCACCTACGTGGGCGATATCGGGGTCACCGTCTATTGGCGTCCCACGGAGCATATCATCAGCCGTATCGGCTACCAGGCGATTTGGGTCCACGATTTGGCGCTGGCCGCGGAGAACTTCGACATCGATCCCGTCTCCGGCCAGCCGCCCGTGGCCATGAACCGCAGAGGCTCGTCCCTCTATCAAGGTCCATTCGCAGGTATCGAGCTGAATTGGTAGCGGGGCAGCCGTAAGCTCAAGCCCTTCGTTGTTCTTAGGACTTGGAACCAAGTGCTCAGAACTTGAATGCGGAATTCCAGCCGCTGTGGCGCGGCGGTCCTAGCGAGTGGCTTCTCCGCTTGCTATATTTAGCGGTTTCAGTGCCGATGTACGACCGCAGAGGGAGAACCACTATGGCCAAAAAGAAGGCCGCCAAGAAGAAGGCCGCTACGGGCGGTAAGAGCGCAAGCCAGAGCAAGTCGCCCCGCAAGAAGGGCCACGTCCACGAGCAGTTCACGCTGTCCGAGATCGAAGCGCAGGCCTTCGATCTGGCCCAATCGTCGGAGAAGATCCGCAAAGAGCTGGAGTTGGCGGTCACCGAAGCGGCTGCCGCCGCGGTGCGGAAGGTGTTCCGGCTGCACAAGATCCGCCTCAATCCGGTCGAGGCTGCGAACCTTACGGTGATCCTCTTCGGCGAATAAGACGGTCGGCCGGTGGCAGCGGTCGCGCGGGGCCGAGCAGTTCTTCGATCAAGCCTTGCGCGTCGTTGGCGGCCTGCAGCAGACGCGCTGCCCAGAGCGTGCGGAGAATCCCCGTGGAGTCGAAGGCCGCCTCGGGAATGCAGGCCAGCACAGCCGCCGCGATCTGGGTGTTCAAGTCCGCATGCGGACTGACGGGCGCCAGGTCGTGCCGGAAGGCGGCCCGCAACGAGACTTGCACCAGCGACCACGCGTGCCGGCCGCCGGCCGATTGCGATTGATCGCACAGGTCGGCGGCGAAATCGCGGGCCCGGGCGGGATCGGCGGCGAATTCGCTGACGTCGCCCGAGGCCAGAAGATAGCCCACCAGCATGTCGCACCAGCGGTCGCTGCGGCGGCGAAGATGATCGAGCTTCATGGCGTGCTCGACGTCGATCCCGGGGCCTCGCGCCAACAGGCTCAATACGCGATAGCGTGCTTCCTGATGGCCGATGAATATGCTGCGCACCACCGGTTCCCCGTCGTCGAGATTGTGCAAGCGATCGTGGGCACAGACGGCCGCGGCCCAGACCCGCGTGAGCAACTCGCCGGTGAGGACCTCCTCGAGCACGCCGCGGATCGAGGGCCATGCAGTGCGGCTGGCGGAGGGACTGCGGGCGTGGGCCTCGGCGATCCATTGTCTCAATCGCTGGTTCCAGCCATCCAAGCGGCAGCGGGACGCGCTCCAATAACGATTCAGGCCCTCGGCCGAGAGCCGATTCGGATTACAGGCCAAAGCGGCGCCGTGGGAAGCAACTACTGCAGCCAATTCCACCAGTTCCCGAGCGTGCATGTCGTGATCGCCAATTCCGAGTTCTCTGCCCACGGCTAATCCTTATCAGCGAGCAAAGCCGGTGCCGGGCCGTAAAGGCAGCCACAGGGCCCATGCGTTAACTCGTGCACGGGCAGCACGTTCGGACGAGAAAAGACTTGGCCGGCCGAGGGACGTCGGGTGGCGAATGTTGCCCAAAAGCAACATTGCCGGTGGGGCAATCTCAACGTCGTACGCCTGTTGGCGATGTGCTGCGGCGAAAATGCGGTCCGCGCAAGGCCGGAGCAGGCTCGAAAGGATCGCGAGCCAGTTCGCCGGGCCGCCGTACGCGAATCGGCTGGCGGCCGAAGAGGCGCGCCAACAACGGCGCGATGGCCGCCGCCGCCCAGATCAAGCTCAGCGGCTCCACCGGAATACGGAATCGCGCCGAGACGATGACCAGTGTGTGAAACAAAAGTACCACCAGAAAGACAGCGTAGGTGGGCCACAACCGCCGCCAGCGCGGCCAGGAGACCAACAATCCCACCAGCGCCAGCACCAGCCAGACCACAGTCGTGATGCGGTACAACCGGTTGGCCGCTTTGGGATTGGTTTCGTCGAAGAGCAGGAAATACTGGAGCCGCTTGAGGCAGAGATAAACGTACGTCGCCGGATTTGCATGGATGAATTGCCACGCCCGACCGAAGAGCAAGCGGCTCCGCTGAGGCTCGCTCAGGCCCACAAAGTCGCGGTAGCCGCTGGGCCGCAGCGCCAGGTCATCGATATAGACGGTCACATAGCGGGCCTCCCAAAGGGCCCGCTCGACCCCGCGGAGCGTCCCGTCGTTGTTGAGCCGGGCCGCCTCCGCCGCGGCCTTGGGCACCTTGTCGGTTCCCCAACTGCCGGGACTGTTGCCTTGCCAAAAGGCATAGCCGAAGGTGGACTTAATGAACACCGGCTCACCGTGGACCAGCCAGTTCCGCACGGTCCATGGGGTGATCGTCAGGATCGCCACGCCCGCCATCAGGGCAACAGCCAGAACGGGGCGCAGGGTGTGGAGTGTAAGGCGGCCGCTCGGCCGACGCGCCCCGAGCGAGAATGCGGTCGCCGCGATCGGGAGCGACAGCGAGAGGATCGGTTCGATCAACAGCAGGGCCCCGGCCATGCCGCCGGCGAGGATCGCGCCTTGCCAAGTCGCTCGCCAACGAGGGGAAACCACGATCGCAAGCAATAGCGTCAATGCCAAGGCGGCCCAGACCGCCACTTGAAGGTGAGTGACCATGTAAAGATGGCTGGGGTGGACCGCCTCCATGACCCCGGCCGTCCAGCCGATGCCCGGCTGATCGGGCAGCAGCAGCCAACCCAGCCAAACCACCGCCAGCACCAACCCGGCGCCGGCCACGCACTGGAGCAACTCGACGCCGAGGATCGCCGCCGGAGAATGGACCCCCAGGACCTCATAAAACGCGGCCAGCAGCAGCGGATAGAAGGGCGCCTGCTGCGAAGTCGGCCCTTCCTGGCCCAGAAACTCGATGCTGAACCCCTTGCCAGCCAAGAGGTTTTCGGCAATGCGGCCGTGTTCGTAGTCCAACGGGCGGGTATGTTCGGTGGAAAGGGCAAAGACGACCCAGACTCTCAGCCCGAAGGCCAACAGACCCAACAGCGCCAGCCCAACGGTTCGCCGCGACCCATCCATGGTGGCGGGATTGTAACCCAGGGGGGAGTGGGCGGCAAGAGAGGTGTAGTAGGCACTTGGCAGCCGCCAGCAAAGCAAGAAAGGGAGATTCATCAGAGGCGTTGGCGGCGAGTCTCCCCTCTGTCTTTCTCTCCTTCTTACTTTCCATCCCCCGCTCGCGGAGACTACACTGGAGAACACTGCCCGCCGCGATCCCCCAGTGAGGAGCCCTCCCATGCATGCCCGACTGATCCCGCTTGCCTTCCTTGCGCTGAGTGTCACGACCGGATCTGGTGCCGAACCGTCCCCGGCGGCTCATAATGGAACAACCTCCAAGCCGGCCATGATCGGCTTCATCCACCGCGAGGCCGAACGTTATGAAGCGGAGTGGCGACTGCACTGGGGCTATTACGCGACGCTGGTCAAGAACGGTCTGCAAGGGTCGCTGGTCGAGTCGCGGCCGATCTACTCCGGGTCGCTCCGGCCGGGCCAACTCTACGAAGCCCTGCGGCCGTTTCACGCAATCGTGTTCACGACGACCGAAGAGGGCGTCACGGAGTTCACCGCCGCGGCCCGTCAGCGAAGCCGGGTCGCGCGGGGTGACCTGGAACGTTACGTGCGCGAAGGGGGCGGGCTGTTGTTGCTGTTGCAGGCGGTGCGCTATCCGCACGATGACGACGAGAAGTTCTACAACGCGATGTTCGAGGGCTTCGGCGTGCGAATGCTTCACGAAGGGCTGTTCGACCCGGCCCACGCCTTCCAATCGCCGCCGACGCTGGTCTTCCGGCCCATGGAGTTTTTCTACACCACCAAGGTCCACCCGCATCCCACGACCGACGGCGTGCGGCGGCTCTATCTGCCGCGCTACGGCAGCCAACCGGCCCCGGGCGTGGAAGCCCTCGGATTGGACCCGAACTGGCAAGCGGTGGTGGCCGGCGAGCCCACGGCCAAGAGCTACCTGTTGGGCGACGACAACGCGCACGACCTCCGCCGCGAAGGAAGCCAGCAGGCGTCGCCGCCCATCGCCGCCGTACGGAGCTTCGGCCGGGGGCGGCTGTTCGTCTATAACGTCCACCAGAAACACGCCTTCCTCAACTACGGCAACCGGATGTGGCCGCAGATCACGGAAAGCGACGGCGACCGGCAGTCGGAAAAGCCCAGCGACGGCAACCGCCTGCTGCTCAATGCGCTCGACTGGCTGAGCGAACCGGCGCTGGCCGTGGCCGAACTGGGCAGCCACCGGCTGGCTCCCATCGAGCCGGTGAAGTTCGAGCCCACGGTGGATTGGGATAAATACGCGCTCGTGAAGGCCCACGAGGGCGTGCGAGGGATCCTCGGCCTGCACAGCAGTTACAGCGATGGGAAGGCCGGCGTGGCCGACTACGCCCGGGCCGCGCGGCTCGCGGGGCTGGGGTTCGTGGTGTTCAGCGATCCGCTGGAACTGCTCAGCGCGGAGAAGCTGGCCCGGCTTCGCGCCGATTGTGCGGCCGCAAGCGGCAGCGACTTCTACGCCTGTCCCGGCGTCGAGTTCACCGATTCGCTCGGCGTCCGCTGGGCCGCGTGGGGCGAGCGGGTGGTGTTTCCCGAGTCCTCGTTCGTCAGCAATGGGCGGACCTACCCGACTTGGGACGGCCGGCGAATCCTGGCCACCGGGCGCTACGAAATGATGTGCGGCTACAGCCCCAACGCGATCCTCGATTACCGCGTCTTGCGGGCGGCCGACGCCCATCCGGCCAACATGTGGTGGTTCTACCGGCTGTTGCCGCTGGTCTACGACGGCGATCGGCTGGTGGCCGACAACTTCGACGAATACCTGTTCGGCCTGCGCGACTTGCGTTATCTCACGGTCGACGCCTTTACCCGCATCCACACGGCGGAGGAAGTGTCGCAAGCGGCCCGGACCTGCGTGAGCGTAGCGCGGGACTTGCAAGCCGCGCGGGAGCTGCTCAACACCCGTTGCGGCGGCGTCCCCTCCGGCTCGGCCAGTTCGAGCTACGTGAGCCAGGGGCCGCAAATCCTTCAATGGACCGCCTGCAACACGCAGATGGAGCATCCTTGGCAGAAGACCCGCGGCGCGCAGCGGGTGCGGCTGCGGTTCGAGGTGTCGTCCGACGCCGGGCTGCGCGAGGTGCGGGTGCACGACGCCAATTTCGGCCTCTTGCGGCGATTCGACGCCGGCGGGGCGCCGCGGCTGGGCCGCGAGTTCGAGTTGGTCCACGACAAGCAGCACTACCTGGTGCTGGAAGCGATCGATAGCCGGGGACGCCGCGCGATTTCCTCGTACATCTTCCTGTATTGCTACAAGTCGGGGCTGTTCCGCTGCGGCGACAATCTGAACCTCCTCGGCTCCGCGCAGGTTTGCTGGCATCCCGACCGCAACGAAATGCCCTCGCTCTCTAAGATCTTCGAGGACGGGTTCAAGTACACGGTGCTGGGGATCGACAGCGCGGCGGCGGTCGCCACGCAGCCAAAGCTGTGGGCCCAGGAAACGGTGCACACCACCACGGGCTACGAGCCGGCCTCGCGGGAGGAGATCGTCAACAAGATCCTCGACGTGCCGCTGGGCTCGACGGACCTGCAAATCTACTCGGCCACTATGGCCCAGCGCTCGGAAACCTACGACACGCAGACGCGGCCCACTCCGGCGATGGGCGTGATCGCGCGGCGGCTGGGTCCGCTGGAGACGTTCCAACGGAAGCATACTTCCTACGCCTTGGCCAGCCGCGAGGATTATTTCGTCGCTTGGAACTACCGCCGGGCCTTCGAGGGCTCGCGCGATTACCGCGGCAGCATCATCTGGCACGAAGGCGAAATCCGCTTCAAGAAGGACCTCACCTTGAAAGGCGCGGTGCCCGTGCCGCTGCTGATGACCGAAGGGCCGGGCGGCGCGGAGTACCGCATTTTCGATCAGTTCCACGTCAGCGATCGCGACGCCGGCACGCTCGCCGTGCGGCTGGAAGCGGGCCGCGAAAAGCCCTATGTGCGCCAAGGCGTGATCCGCCGCGGCGGCTATTGCGCCACGCTCAACACCGACCTCGGCTACTACGGCTTCCTCTCCTCGTCCACGAACGAGTTCTCCTACATCGTGGCCGGTCAGCCGCAAACGCCTTCGCTGGTGGGCCGCACGCTGATCGGCTTGGGCCACGACGGCCAGCAGGTCGCGGCCGGCACGGTCTGGCCCTACCGCTTCGCCGTGGCCACGCTCAACGATCACCGCCAGAGCAACGAGCTGCTGGAAGACATGGTGCGGGCATACAACCTCGACGGCGGCGACCGCGGTTATCCCTATGCGGTCAAGATCGGCAAATTCGAGGGGGCCGAATTCTTCTTCACCGTCGCGGCCGAGGGCCACGAAGCGCTGTTCTCGGCCGGCCCGCGCGAGATGATTTGCGACCTGGCGTTTCGCGTCCGCGGCCTGGACGACAACGGCTGCGCCGCGGTGTACGTGGCCGCGCGGAAGTTCTTCCGCTTCGTCCCGGTGGTCGACGGCACGGCCTATTTCCAGGAGCCGATCCGCCCGGCCACGGAGATCTGGGTGGGCAACCCGCTGGTCTGCCGCGACGCGGAGGTGAGATTGACGCTGATCGTCGACGGCCAAACGCCCGGCAAGCCGCCGCTGCTGGAGGTCCACAACCCGACGTCGCGGACGATCGAGACGGAGATCTACGCGCCGCCGCACACGCCGCTTTTGGCCGGGCTGCGGGCGGCGGCCACTCTGCCAGCGGGCCAGAGCGTGTGGTTCCGCATCGAGGGGGGTAAGCTGCGGCAGCGGTGAGGGACGAGTGGGATTCATTTTGGATTTTGGATTCCTGCCCCCCTGCCCCCTGCCTCCCGCCCCCCTCTTCCTTCCCTTGTCGAACGCAAAAAAACACACCGTGTTCGACTCGTTCCGGCTCCTCAAAGGCAGCGAGGGGGCAACCCACCGTTGTGCGGTGTCGAATGTCGAACGCATGCATCGAGCGTTCGATTTTTACGTCCAATGGCCCGGGCGGTAAGTCTTTCTCTATTAGGTCTTGCGCGGCGGCGGGCCGCCGTAACTTTTTACTACTTCTGGGCTACGTGCTCCATTTTGCCACCTTTGAGTGCCCGTCAAACTGACCGTTGTGTACATGACGTTGTGCTGTTCGAGGGGTGGCAAATGATGTCCGCCGCGCGGGGTGATTGCAACTCGAACGCCGTGTTGTGTCGAACGGGTCGCTATCGCGAACGGGTGGTTGCAGACGGCACGGTGAATCATCGACACTCCTTGGCTCTCAGCGGTGGGTGGTCTGTTAGCGTAGTGCGTCACTCAGATGGCACGTTATTGTGCGTGTGCCACTGGTTCCGCCAGTGCCGCAAACGCCGCGCGACAAAATGCACTGGCAGAGCCAGTGGCACACGAAATCACTCCCGAACTAGAATCCCTCAACTTCGACGCACTACGCCGGCGACCGGCCCGGCCGACGCCGAGACTCGTGGGGCATCCTACCGCGATGGCTGGCACAATTTCAACGAGAAAGCGCGGGGCGTACGGGGCGTGTTGCGACCGGCGGCTGTAAGTCGAATTGAGGGCGCGACTTAGATGCGAAGACCGCGGCGGGCAAGAAAAGTCGTCTGACGCCCCCGCGATATTCACGATAGGGCCCGCGTTCGCCGGTTTCCGTAGCCCGGGCATTTGTGCCACGTTGTTGCATGCGACTGCCACAGCCGGACGCCTGTCCAGGTTCCGTCCGCCTTTCGCGCCAAGCACTTGTGGCGATTTATCGCCGCTTTTGCCTGGCGACGATCATCTTTTTCCGCCCCGAGAGTCAGGCAGGGCAGACCCCGCAGCGTTTCAAAGCGACGTGCCACCCCAAAGCCGTCCATTGTGGGGGTATCGCCAGCTTGTGGCTCTTTGCCTCGCTAATAATGCTTCTTTGCACTTTTCATGCAGGAACTGCCTGTTAAGATGCCAACGAGGTATACTATAGTGTCGGGCGGTGGTCTAAGTATTCCGCCCGGGCGAGGCGTGAGTGAGGGCTAGGGGCTATGCTGATCGATTTCACGGTCGAGAACTTCCGTTCTTTCGCCGACACTCAAACCTTCTCCATGATCGCGTCGAAAGACGCCAGCCATGAAACGCACGTCGTGGAAAAGGGAGCATTCCGCTTCCTCAAAACGGCCGCAGTCTATGGCGCGAACGCCTCGGGCAAGAGCAACCTTATCAAGGCGTTCTGGTTCATGAAGCGGTTCGTCGAAGAGTCCGCCACGAAGATGAACCTCGACGACCCGATTGCGGACGTCGAGCCGTTTCGATTGAGTCGCCAGTGGCGAACCAAACCCTCGACATTTGCTATCCGCCTGCTCATCAACGGAACGGAGTACCAGTACGGATTCTCCGCCACGCGCGAGCGAGTCCACAAGGAATGGCTTCACGTGAAACGCGAAGGTGGCCGAGTGGTTCCGGCGTTGTCGCGGGAGTATGACGCGGGTAAGGACAAAACCGAATGGCACACACGAGGCGAGCTCAAGGAACAAGCCAAGGCCGCGATCAAGGCGACGAGAGACAATGGCCTGTTTCTTTCGCAGGCAGCACAGGTGAATGTCGAGTTTGTCAAAGAGCTATTCCTGTGGTTTAGACGCTGTCTTTGGCACTACGACCTATCGAATCTGGATGTCCGTTTGTTGTTAGGACAGACCGCGACGTTGGCGTTGTACAATCAGAGCCTTGGAGCGCAGATCGAGCGTTTGACTCGTGACGCCGATCTCGGGATAAGCCGGCTGGCTCTTACGACAGAGCGCGTCCCTTTGGAGGATGATCGCGTAGTGTTTCCGCGCCTCAAAACTGCACACGTCGATCAAGGTTCGGGAGAGCCGATTGAATTCTCGCTGTTAGAAGAGGAATCCAATGGGACACGACGATTCTTTGCGATCGTTGGTCCGATTGTTGTCGCGCTCGATCGCGGTGATTTGCTGGTGCTCGACGAGCTAGATTGCAGCATTCACCCGCTGCTGACCCGGAAGTTGATCGAATTGTTTCAAAGCAATGAAGCCAACCCCAACGGGGCGCAATTGATTTTCGCGACCCACGACAGCACGCTGATGAATGCATCCCTATTGCGCCGCGACCAGATCTGGCTCTGCGAGAAAAACAGCAAAGAAGCGACTGATCTGTTTTCCCTTTGCGATATCGAGCGGACGCCGCGCAAACGCGAGGCGCTGGAGAATAATTACCTTGCCGGCCGCTACGGCGGCGTGCCCAGGTTCGGCCCGGCGCTGGAGGATTACGAGGTGCGATGAGCGCGCGAGGCGATGAACACCGTTGGCGGTCCGGCAAGTCGCGGCGGTGCCAGAGACGGCCGCAGCGAAGGCGGATTCTCATTGTCTGCGAAGGCCAAGAGACGGAGCGGAACTACTTCGACCAAATGAAGCGGGAGGGCTGGGCAAGGGAGAATCTCGCGGTCACGGTGAAGCGAGGGAAAGGGGGATCTCGGGAACAGATCGCGCAGTTCGCCGTCGACCGCAAGGCCGAAGCCAGCGAGCCCTACGACGAGATGTGGTGCGTCATGGACGTGGAAACGCAAGCGGAGCGGGCGTCCTGCGAACAGGCTTTGAGAAAACTCAAAGAGAACCATATCGAGGCGTGCCTATCGAATCCGGCCTTCGAGGTCTGGTTGCTCTCGCATTTTCAGAACACGACGCATGCGTATCTCGATTGCGACGCGGTCATTCGCGATCTGACGCCCCACTGGAAGTCGCGGTTCGGTTGCGAATATGATAAGGCGGATCCATCGATTTTCCAGCGACTGTCGCCGCTGACTGCCGCGGCGATCAGCAACGCCCGCTGGATGCGGGAAGAGCACCACTCGAACCGTCCGATCCTGGAGTGCAACGCCACAACGGACGTCTACCGGTTCGTCGAGCGATTGCTCGGCCCCCCAAAGTAACCCTTTGGACCAACGGGAACTAACGTCATGAGATCATCGGCCGGCGTCGTTCTGTTTGTCGGCGGGTGGCACTGACGGCCGGTAGCTTCGAGTCGCGCCGGCGGCGTAGCACTGGGCGCGGCCGACATGCGCAGGCGCCATGGGCTTGCCCGTGCTCTTCGGGCCTCCTCTTGCGATCCGAAATTTGCGTGGACATTTACGCCGACACGGTGCCGCAAGGCCCGAAGGGAACGGCACGGGCAAGGCGCGTGGCACGCGATGCAGGGCGACGACTTCGTGGCGGCCAAACCCGTCGCAGCGCGGCGCTGCTGCTGAGGCGGCCCGGACAACTGGCCGACGCACGCGTTTACGCGGAGGCCGCACTGCGAGACTTCGAGTCTTACGGCGCCCGCGCTACCCCCGAGGTCGAGAAGACCCGAGGATTCCTTACAGAGATCGGCAAGCGCATGAAACCCGCGTAGATGGGCTGGTATTTCGGATCGCGTGGAGATTGGATTGCCCCGGTTTCCGCAGCCCGGGCATTTGTGCCACGTTGTTGCATACGACTGCCACAACCGGATGCCCGCTTAGAGTCCGTCCGCCTTTCGCGCCAAGCACTTGCGGCGACTGTTTGGAGTGCGGCGACGAATCGCCGCTTTTGCCTGGCGACGATTACCTTTTCCCGCCCCGAGAGGCTGGCAGGCCGGGCCCCGCAGCATTTCAAAGCGGCGGTGAATCGCCGCAGTCCAAACAGCAACTCGCGTGCGTGCAAGCACGCACCCTACGGGTTTTGCGGCTTTCCGTAAGGGAGACGGTGTGGAACGGAATGAATCCCGTTCTACGGAGGTGGCACTTGCCGCGGCCGAGGCGTTGGTCGATCTTGGGAGGCGCGAAACCACGCCCTTCGCTTCGCTCAGGGACGTGCCACCAGGGGAGGCGTTGGTCGATCTTGGGAGGCGCGAAACCACGCCCTTCGCTTCGCTCAGGGACGTGCCACCAGGGGACGTATTGGTCGATCTTGGGAGGCGCGAAACC
>Ga0302319_10000192_pt1 | contig 129820 bp, 108 predicted proteins | sample Bog_T0_2_FD_203319 | JGI IMG/M metagenome (GOLD analysis project Ga0302319, IMG submission 203319) | Peat permafrost microbial communities from Stordalen Mire near Abisko, Sweden - Bog_T0_2 | ecosystem: Environmental > Terrestrial > Soil > Wetlands > Peat | place: Sweden: Abisko, Stordalen...
ACATGCCCTGGCCGGCGGGGGAGCGCGGGAGATGACTAGGAATGCGGCCGGTGGGGCGCGTCCGGCTGTGGGCTGGACGGGTGGTGGGGCTGGGGGCATGCTGGGGGGACATGTCTTTTCAGCGGCGCATTGAGTGCTATTTGTTCGCCGTCGCTTTTGTCGCTTACGGATGGTTTAATCAGGGGGGTGGGTGGAACCAAAACGCGCGGTTTGCGGAGGTGCGGGCGATTGTGGATGGGGGGGAGCTCTCGATAGATAATTACTTTTGCTACGTGCTGCGCGGGTCGAAGATGCTGAGGCGGTACCCGGTGGTGAATGGGGAGGTGACGATCGGGACGAGGACGTCGTCGCTGTGCTGGGTGGGGGATAAAGGGGAAATGATCCCGGTGAATGGCATTGCGCTGCCGAGACCGATGGATGGGCAGGCGATCTCTGACGTGGGGTGCTCGGGCGATGTCTCGTATGCGTTGGGGCATTTTCATCCGAACAAGCCGCCGGGGCTCAGTTTTGTGGCGCTGCCGGCGTACTTTGTCCTGTCGCACTACGAGCGGATGATGCATCGGGATCCGGATAGCTGGTGGCTGATGAATGTGAATGCATGGCTGACGTCGGTGTTCAGCGTGGGGCTGATCTCGGCGATGGGGGTGGTGCTGGCGTTCCGGCTGGCGCTGCGGCTGGGCGGGGGGCGGATGTGGCCGGCGTTCTGGACGGCGATCGCTTTTGGGTTTGGGACGATTTATTTCCCGTTTGCGACGCTGCTCTTTGATCACAATGTGACGGCGACGTTTCTCATCGGGGCGTTTTATTTGCTCTTCCAGCGGAGCGGGGCGCGATGGGCGGTGTACGCGGGGATGGCGGCGGGGATGGCGGCGATTACCAATTATGTGGCGGCGGTGCCGGTGGGGTTGCTGGGGATTTATCTGCTGGTGACGCGGAGGCGGGATGAGGGGTGGCGGGTGGCGACGCGGGATGCGGTCTGCTACGGGGTGGGACTGCTGGGGCCGCTGCTGGCGATCTGCATTTACAACCGGGCGTGCTACGGGTCGCCGTTTGCGCTGAGCAATTCGTTCCAGAATCCGGGCTTTATTGAGAAGGGGCCGGTGTTCCTGGGGATGTTCTCGATTCCGGACCCGGTGGTGGCGCTGATCCTCCTGGTGTCGCCGTTTCGCGGGGTGTTTTACGAGATGCCGATTCTGGCGATGGGGATATATGGACTGTGCCGGATGCGGAAGATGTTTCGCGCGGAGGTGTGGCTCTTTGTCGCGATTGCGATGACGTTTTATTTGATGAATTGCTCGTTCTTCGGCTGGCATGCGGGGTTTGCCTGCGGGCCGCGGTATCTGATCCCGGCGACGGCTTTCCTGGCGCTGCCGAGTGTGTATGGATTCATGGCGTGGCCGCGGCTGACGGGGGTGCTGCTGGCGGTATCGGTGGGGATCAATTTCCTGTTTGCGGCGACGGATGCGGAATGCCCGGCGGGGGTGGGGGACCTGGCGATGACGCGGGACCGGGAGATCTGGTGGTACAGCCCGGTGGCGGAGTATGCGGCGCCGTTGTTCTTTGAGGGGCGGGCGTGGCCGATCCTTAATGAATTGACGAAGGAATGGCTGGGCGACGAGGATGATCGGCTGCGGGCTGAGGGGACGCCGGATGATGTGCGGCAGCAGCAGGTGGCGGCGACGGCGGCGGAGGTGCGGCAGGCGATCCTGGATGGGAAGGACGAGCCGTTTGCGCTTGGGAGTTATACGGGGCCGGTTTCGGTGAACCCGACGGGGGTGTGCGAGGGAGGGTATTACAATTTGTTCGATCCGGGTTCGGAGCAGGCGCGGTGGAATTCTTTTAATGTGGGGGAGTTTTGGTTTCCGGAGAGCAGGTGGAGTGTGGCGCCGTTGCTGGGGCTGGTGGGATTGCTGGGAGTTTGGCTGGCACGGGGGGCGCAGTCGGGCGAGAGGCGGCCGCTGAAGGGGGTCGAGGAGGCGATTGCGACGGAGCGGCGGATCACGCTTCCGTGATTGAAGCGGATTCGCTTTGGACGAGGCTTAGGAATATGCCTTCCAGGGGGCCGGTGCCGGCGGTCTGGCGGCGGAGCTCGTCCAATGTGCCGAGCGCGATGAGACGGCCCTGGCCGATGATGCCGATGCGGTCGGCCAGCTCCTCGGCGACGCCGAGCTGATGGGTGGAGAGGAAGATGGTGGTGCCGGTGCGGCTGCGCTCCTTGAGCTCGTCCTTGACGATGCGGGCGTGCATGGGGTCGAGGCCGACCATGGGCTCGTCGATGATGAGGACCTTTGGGTCGTGGAGCAGGGCGCTGGCGATGACCAGGCGCTGGCGGGTGCCGTGGCTGAGGTTTTCCGTTAGTTCGTGCCGGAAGGGGTCGAGGCCGAATTTTTCGAATAGCGCGCCGGTGCGCTTCGGGATTTCGTCCGGGGGGACCTCGAACATCTCGCCCATGAAGCGCATGAACTCGGCGCAGGTGAGCTTCTCGTAGAGGAAGGGGAAGTCCGGCACGTAGGCGATCAGGCGCTTGGCGGCCTCGGCCTCGCGCTGGAGATCGTGGCCGCCGATGGAGCATGAGCCGCTGGTGGGGCGGAGGAGGCCGGTGAGGAGCTTGATGGTGGTGGTCTTGCCGGCGGCGTTCGGGCCGAGGAAGGCGAAGAATTCGCCGGGCTCGACATCGAGGGTCAGATCGTCAACGGCCTTGAGTTCGCCGAAGCATTTGGTGAGGTTGCGCATCCGGATCATTCCCAATCCTCCGCGCTGAGGGTGTAGCCGAAGCTGGTCTTTGCGAGGACGACCTGGCCGAGCTGTGTCATGAAGAAATCGAACATCGGGGCGCCGGCTTCATTGACGGTGACCTCGTAGACTTGCAGCTCGCCGGAGCGGAGGGTGATCTGGGTCTCGCGCGCGGAGATGTCCGGCGGAGACATGCCGCCGATCTCGAGCGGGATCATGCGGGAGTCCAGGCCGACGTCCTGGGCCAATGCGCGTTCCAGGGCGGCGGCTTCCATGGGCAGGGATTGGGAGCTGGTGACCTGGTCGCCGAAGAAGGTCTCGTAGCGGAGGTTTTTTTGCGCCATGTCGCCGGTGAGCATGACGCGGTAATTTTGTTTTCGCACCGAGGCGGCGACGCGAAAGGTGCGGAGGTGGGAGGCGGTGTCCATTTTCAGGTCGCCATCGAAGTTGAAGGGCTGCATGCCAGGGAGCTCCAGCGAGCCGGATAGGTAGAGCGCGCGGGTGTCGGTGCCGCTGGTGGAGGGACGGATCTCTATCGAGCCGACGACCCTTGAGCCATCGCGGATATTGAGGAGGGAGACTTGATTGTACCGGAACATCACGCCGACGACGTAGGGGACTGGGACATCGAGGATATCGGTGGTGTCCGGATGGGTCTCCAGGCGGACGAGTTGGGCCATCATGGCCAGCCAGAAGCAGACGATGGCGAGCATGAGGGCGCGATAGAGCATCTGGCTGGGGGGGAGTCTGCCCGTTACGAGATAGTGTGGCCGTTGGCGCGGGTGCGTGGCAGGGGGTTCAAGTTCAAGTGAAAGAGTAAGTGCAAGTACACGCTGGCGCGCGGACGGGGCGCCAGAAGGTTGCTTGTCGATTGGAAGATCCTACCCCTTCTCGATTAGGGCGTAGGCGTTGTGGTTGTGGATGGACTCGAAGTTCTCGGCCTCCACTTTGTACCAGGTGATATTTTCCTCGGCGTTTGAGCGGGCGGCGATGTTGCGGACGAGGTCCTCGACGAAGACCGGGTTTGCGTAGGCGCGCTCGGTGACGGCTTTTTCGTCGGGGCGCTTGAGCAGGCTGTAGAGGTCTGAGCTTGCGCAGCTTTCGACGAGGCGGATGAGGTCCTCGATCCAGATGGGGCGGCGGAAGCGGACGGAATAGGTGACCTGGCCGCGCTGGTTGTGGGCGCCGTTTTCCGAGATGGCCTTTGAGCAGGGGCAGAGGGTGGTGACGGGGACGACGACTGTGAGGACGAAATCGAGCTCGCCTTTTTGCAGGCCGGCGTTGAACCGGACCGTGTAGTCCATGAGGCCGACGGATTGGGTGACAGGGGCTTTTTTTTCTAGAAAGAAGGGGAACTCGAATTCGACGTGGGCTTGCTGGGCGTCGAGGCGGTCGAGGAGGCCGCGGGCGAGTTTCTGGATTTTCTCGATGTGAAAGACGGGGCCGTATTCGTTGAGCGCCTCGATGAAGCGGCTCATGTGGGTGCCCTTGTAGTGGTGGGGCAAATCGACCGTCAGGGAGACGGTGGCGATGGTGTTTTGCGTGTGGTGGGCCTTGTCCAGGACGGTGATCGGGTAGCGGAGGTTTTTCACGCCGACGCGATCGATGGCGATCTTCCGGTGATCGAATTCGCTCTGGGTGTCCTTTAGTTCAACAAGGTGCTGCATTGCCAGTAGGATACGTGGGTGGGCGGGGGATTCAATTTAGGAATTTGGATTCCTGAAGGATCTGGCGAACGCTTGCATAAGGGGCGGGCTCTCGGGCAGGATGGCTGGTCCAATGCGTGAGTATCATGATCTGCTGCGGCTTGTGCTGGACCGGGGGGCTTTCAAGGCCGACCGGACTGGGACGGGGACGTATTCTGTCTTTGGCGCGCAGGCGCGGTTTGATCTGCGGGAGAGCTTTCCGCTGGTGACGACGAAGAAGGTGCACGTGAAATCGATCATTTACGAGCTGCTCTGGTTCCTGCGCGGGGATACGAATATCAACTGGCTCAACGAGAATGGGGTCACGATCTGGGATGAGTGGGCGGATGCGCAGGGGAATCTGGGGCCGATCTATGGCGCGCAATGGTGCGCGTGGAAAGCTGCGGATGGGCGGGCGATCAACCAGATCGACCAGGTGATTGCGCAAATCCGGAAGAATCCGGAGAGCCGGCGGCTGATCGTGAGCGCGTGGAATGTGGGGGAAATCGAGAAGATGGCGCTGGCGCCGTGTCATGCGCTGTTTCAGTTTTATGTGAATAATGGGGTGTTGAGCTGCCAGCTTTACCAGCGGAGCGCGGATCTCTTCCTGGGGGTGCCGTTCAATATCGCGAGCTATGCGCTGCTGACGCTGATGGTGGCGCAGGTGTCGGGGCTGAAGGCGGGGGAATTCGTCCATACGTTTGGGGATTTGCACCTTTATGCGAATCATTTGGAACAGGCGCGGGAGCAATTGAGCCGCGAGCCGCGACCGCTGCCGCGGATGAAGCTGAACCCGGCGGTGACGGATATTCACGGGTTCAAGTATGAGGATTTTGAGTTGATCGGGTACGATCCGCATCCGGCGATCCGAGCGCCCATTGCCGTATAGGATATGGCATTGCGCGCGATAGCGGCGATGGCGGAGAACCGGGTTATCGGGAAGGATGGGAAGATACCGTGGCATATCCCGGAGGATTTTAAGTGGTTCAAGAGGACGACGCTGGGGCAATCGGTGCTGATGGGGCGCAAGACGTATGAGTCGCTGGGGCGGGCGCTGCCGAACCGGCGGAATCTGGTGGTGACGCGGGGGGCGGATATCGCGGGGGTGGAGATGGTGCGGGACCTCGGGGCGTTCCGAGCGGAGGATTATCCGGGGGATGTGTGGGTGATCGGGGGGGCGGAGATTTACCGGCAGATGCTGCCGAGGTGCGAATCGATTTATTTGTCGATCATTCCGCGGGTTGTGGAGGGGGATACGTTTTTTCCGGACTTTGAGAGGCAGTTTGAGTTGGTGGGGACGGTGTTGAGGGGGGCGGAGTTTGAGGTATTGGAGTACCGGCGGAAGGGGTGAACGGGGGGCAATGCGGATGGCGGATGGCGGATTGGGAGAGACTGAGTCGGCGCGCTGCGTTACTGTGCGTTGAAGGCGCCTTCGATTTCTTGCTTAGTGAAGTTGATGCTTACCGAAGGGCCGATGTCCTGCAGGATTTTGTCAGCTATCAGGGCGCTCACGGGTCGGATGTCTGTGAAATGAGTTTGGTTTTCGACTTCCAGGAAATTCACGGCTGGGTTGTGGTTCGATTTGGACATTTTATGCAATGGAGCAATGTTGCTCGGCGGTTTAGTACCCTCGAACACGAAGGTGGGAGCGTGGATGGAATCCAACCAATGGCCTGGCGACCGCAGCAGTGATTCCTTCTTGTCATCGAAAGTGTAGAAGATGTGGTCTGCACCGTAATCCAAAATGTTATCGACTGGTCCGAAACAAAATATGGCGCGGAAGCGGGAGGAACACTCTGCCACGAGAAGTGCCAGGGTACCACCGGTGCTGTGTCCTCCCAGGTAGATTCTCTGCGGGTCAACATCAGTTTGTTTCGCAAGATAGTCAGCGGCTGCGAGCACATCGTCGACCTCACCGTAAGAGTCTTCAAAGAAACCGGGATTCTCATTTCCACCCCGCAAGGAGGGATACATTGTGATGATGCCTTTTTGCCGGAATATTGTGGCAGACTGATCGTTTGTGACGGGGCCGGGGGACCATGCAAGTTCACTGATGCTGTTGCTAAATCCACCAACGATCCAGATGATTGCAGGGTACTTTTTTCCATCCGCCGTCGCGCGGCTCACATAGGCTGGAAGTTCGCCGACTGGGGAAGTGTAATTTACAAGTTCGAGTTGATCTGGAGGGGGTGTCGGGACGGGGAATCCGGCGGATTCCCTGATTATCAGATGCGTGGCGAAGCCTTTCCGTGCTTCGGCTAGAGTAAGGGTCCTGGAATTAACAGAAGGCCCGGCGGCCGATGCGGATAACACAAAGGAAAGCAGCGTGAGTGCAAGAATGTCTTCGAAACGGGGCTTCTTGAGGGGAAGGAACGAGGCGCCGAACGGTAAATATTTCGGTTTCATAGGGGTGGTGGAGATACGGGCAATTGTTTCATGCCGAACTAGTCGGGCCAGACGAGGGTTACCAGTTCGTCGAAGTAAAGCGGTCCTTTTTGTTTGGAAAGGATGTCGTGCCATTCGTTTGGGACTGGGACCGGAGCGGCGAGCTGCAATCTATTGCCGGTGCCGCCGGCGATAGATCCCTCGATGGCGAAGCCGATGGGACCGTCTTTGAGGGTTGGCGGCGGGACTGCTTCGAGGGCCTTGCGTAAGGGTTCGCGTTGATCGGACGTCGGGAGTGTCGAGGAAGAAATGAACCAAACGCGGGAGTGGCCTGCCGGCTTCACGATGACGACGATGTCGAGGTCCTCGGGGATAGTGGCTTGGGCGAAGAAATTGGTGCAGACGGCTTGCAGTTGTTTGATGTAAAGAGCGCAGTCGAGAACGGTGACACGTTGGCCAAATTTATCCTGGCTTGTATAACCGATGTTGATGGAGGTGGTTTCAAACGCCGGCATGCGCAGGTATTTATGGGTCGTGCCATCTGGAGAGGCGACGAGGTAATAAGTGCTTGTGATTTGAGTGACGTGGTCCGCGTCCTTCATGCCGACGGGAATTCGAGAGAGGGAAGAGCGTGTGAGGATGTATTGGATGGTGTTTCCATCCAGCGACCAATTGCCTGCTCCCTCCCAAACGACGTTGTGATTCTGTGAGACGCTGGCAAGATAGGTGCCGTCCTTGCGAAATGTGTAGTCGCCGGTACGGGCGCCGTCGATGCAGCGCCAGGTGCCGATAAGCTGGGTGCTGGTAATATTGGCGAGGGCGCATGCCGGGATGAACAGCAGGCAGAGGAGCGGTGCGATCCATGCGGAGATCAACGTAAAGGGGGCTTTGCCGTTTGAGTTCATGGTCGTGCCGGCTTGATTACTGCATACTCGGAGGATTCGTTTTTCCCGGGGAGCTCCGTTTTGTGATTTAGCAGGAGCGGACTTCCTTTGCGGGTAGAATGGGAGTTTTAACCACAAAGAGCACAAAGATCGCAAAGGCGGGAGTTATCCATTTCTGGTGAGTTTCTCAAAATGGTTTTGAGTGTTGGTGCTCCAATATTCGGTTGATGTTTATATCCCCGGAGGGGTTCTTGAGTTGGGCAAGGCTCCGCTCTTGCGTGTGGATTAGTCGCTGTCGTCGGACTGGGGTTGCTGGCTGGGGGTGTTTTTGCCGCCGATGCGCTGGAGGATGGTGATGCGGTTTTGGAGGAAGTCGATTCGCTGGGGGTACATCCATGCGGGGTCGGGGGGGCTGGCGAGGTCGAAGACGATGCGATAGGGGTACTTGCCGGCGAGGAGATTGGTGAAGTAGTCCTTGACCGGGCCGGGGGTGAGGGCGCCGTAGACCAGGGAATCGATGGCGAGGTATTGCGGGTTGCGGGCCTGGAGGGCGGGGAGTGTGAAATTGGCGGGATTGACGATGCCTTCGCGCTCGGCGAGGGCATTCGACACCCATGGGTTGTTGCTGAAGACTTTTGCGAAGAGGGCGGCGCGTTCGTTGGAGTCGGGGGCGTGGCGCTCGTCGAGGTGCATGCCGGGGATGCGGTTCCAGTCGGAGCAGTCTTGCGTCGACTCGATGGAGGCGCCGGCGGCGATATTTGACCGGACCCATGTCTGTGCGGCCATGCGGGGATCGTTGCCGAAGCGGATGCCGACATAGAAAGAGCAGATGCAATTGTATCCCAGGACTGGGATTAGCGAGAGATAGATGAAGGCCGGCTTGCGGGCGCAAAGCTGGAGAACCGGGCCGATGATCAGCAGCAGGAATGGGACGACCGGGAGGACGAACCGGGTTTCGATGCGGGGGAACGACGCGATTTTGAAATAGTAGAGGAGGATCACACTGGCTGCGAGGACGAAGCCTTTCACGCTCAGCGCCGGGCGCCTGGCGGTGATGACGATGACGAGAGAGACGGTGACCGCGAGGCCGACCCAGATTGCGCCCGGCCATCCGAGGATTTCCGTCATCCGCGCGATGAAATCGACGTAACTATGACCGGAGAGTTGACCGCCGTACTTCGGGGCGACGGTATAGTTGTACATGAAGTCTTTGACGAAATTCTTGTGGTCCAGCACGGCATAGGGGCAGCCGAGGATGAAGCCGACGGGCACCAGGACCACGCCGAGGATCATGCGCGGGCTGAAGAGCGCCTGCTTGATATTCGTGGACCGCAGCCAATGGGCCACGGGGATGGCCATGCCTACTGCGAGCGCGTTGTATTTGGTCGCGGTCGCAAGGCCGGTGAAGAGGCCGGCGAGGAGGTAAGCCGGCCATGTGCCCTTTGCCATGATCCGCTGCGCGAAGAAGAACGCGAGGAGCATCCAGAAGAGCATTGGCGAATCGGCGGTGAGGAAATGATTTACCGTGATGAAACCGGCGCTGGTAGCCATGAGGAGCGCGGTGATGCGGGCGGCGAGGAGGCCCCAGAATTGGTATGCGATGGCGAATGCCAGCAGGACGCTGCCGAGGTAGAGCGTCAGAGTCAGGAAGCGGGCACCGAGGAGTTCGACCTCATTGAACGCGTTTTTCTGCACGTTGTAATCGGTGGAATGCTCGATGTATTTCTGCTCCTTCTTTGCCCATCCCTGGAGGACGTGGACGCCTTCCATGACGGTGAAATAGGTAAGGTAGGTGTAGAAGGGGGGCTTGGTGAAGGTGGCCGGCTCGAAGGGGGGTTTGTTCTTCTTGAAGAGCGAGCGGAGGGCGACTTCGTCCGGGTTCCAGCACTCGATCCGACCCCAATTGATCCCTTCCACGGTGAACGTCAGCGTGAGGAGAAGGGAGACCAGGAGGACACGGTCGATATTGGCAATGGCGCGGCCGATGGCTCGCAAGGAGGCAAGGGGGCGTTCCAGGTATTGCATGGACAACATCGGCTCCGTTACGCGAACGCGTGGCGGGATGCGTGGCAGAGCGGGTCGAAATCACCAGAAATGAGTCTGCCGTTCATGGCGGTGGAGTTTTCGGGATTTTGCGGGGGTGTCAAGTCCTGTGGGCTGCCAGAGCCCTATCGGTGAACATAGTGGCTCTGCCATCCCTCCGGGATGGGTCCGTTTTTCGACGTTTACCGGGGGTGTCATCCGCTTGAAGCGGACTCACCCCCGGCTATGGATTTTTGACCCCTTCGGGGTCAGGACCGAGACCTGCGAGGAACGCCTGGCGAATGGGCCGGTGATGGCGCCGTCTTTATATCCTTGCGCGGAAGGGGCGGGGGAAGTTTGCTTTGGTTTTTCCCGCGTCCGAAAGCTTGATGAAATCCTGGAACCTATTGTATTGCGGCTCCCGCGGATGAACATTGCCGTGTTTCGCGATCCGCGCCTGCGGGAATTGCTGCTCTGGTGCACGCCGGCGCTGCTGGTGGGGGGGGTGCTGCGGCTGTTCATGGAAATTCGGATGCCGTATGGGTACATCCAGTTTGACTCGGCGGATTTCCTGCTGACGCCTTACCGGCTGCTGGCGGATCATCATTATGTGATCGACTCGAAGAAGGCGTTCCTGACGCCGACGTTTTTCACGATTCCCTTCCTGCTGCATATCCCGGCGCTGCTTTTCATCCCGATCGTCCAGCATCTCATGGGGCTGCTGGAGGTGGTGATCGCGGGGGCTCTGATGCGGCTGTGGTTTCCGCTCTGGCGCTGGATCATTGTCCCGGCGACGGTGTTGATCGCGGCGAGCCCGTGGCAGCTCTGGTATGAGCAGACGCTGATGGGTGAGGCGAATTATGTTTTCTTTCTGTTTCTGATCGCGTGGCTGGGGACGCATTGGGCGTTGAAGCCGTCGTGGGGCTGGTTCGCGGCGTTTGCGCTGGCGCTGTTCTGCATCTGCGGGACGCGGGCGGAGGGGAAGATCATGATCCTGTTTGGATTTGCGCTGATTCCGATCGTGCTGCTGCCGCGGTGGAAGGCGATGATCGTGGCGGCGGTGTGTCTTGCGGGGCTGTATGAGATCGCGGGGCTGGGCGGGGGCGGGAGCCATGCGTTCTCGCTGCTGTACGCGACGCTGTTTGAATTGACTCCCAATGACATTCACTCGGCGCCGGACATTGCGCCGTATTTGCTACCGCTGCGGGACCAGACCATCCAGGAAGGGGCGGATACGCCGACGGATCTCGTGGAGCTGGCGAAGCTGATCAATCTGCAGGTGCTGAAATATGTGAAGGAGAAACGTGGGGCAGGGGAGAAGACCAAGGGGTTGATCGCGTCGGTGGAGAAGGATCTTTGCGTAGAGATATTGAAACGGCGGCCGGTGGATGTGGTGATGATGCCGTTTGTGAAATTTCAGCTCGCATCGGATGGGTGGGCGAGCGGGGCGGACTTCGGGCCGCATGTACTGCTGGAGAAGCAGGACTCGGCGGTTGTTCGGATGGGAGGGGAGATGCAGGTGATGGGACGGGGATTGACCGGGGCGCCGCTGGACCAGGCGGGGATGCAGCGGTTTATCGTGCAGCATTATCATCCGGAGGCGATGGCGTGGTTTGGGCAATATGAGGCGTGGTGGAATGGTGTGAGCATAGGGCTGCGCCTGCCGGACCGGCCGGCGCCGCGGCCGAGGTGGGCGCATGATTTCATCAGCGATATCCCGAATCCGGAACAGGTGATTCCGGGGGTGCCGGTTTATTTTTTGGCGGCGTTCGCGGGGATGCTCGCGGCGATGCTGATCCCTGGGCGGCTGCGGCTGGTGCAGGCGGCGTGGCTGCTGGCGATGCTGATGACCTGGTACATCGCGACGATGGTAGGGGTGACCAATGCGCGGTTTCGATTTGCGTATGAGCCGGTGTGTTACATGTATGACGTGGCGGCGGTGGTGTGGGGTGTGGGAGGCGTGGTGTGGCTCGCGCGGCGCGGGCGAAAACGGGAGGCGTCGTGTACTGCGTCGTAGGCTCGGGGCCGGCGGCGATCTCCGCGGCAATGGCGTTGGTGAAGCGCGGGCTGCGCGTGACCATCCTGGATGGGGGGAAGACGCTGGAGGCGGAGCGACAGACAATCATGGACCGGCTGGGAGCGCAAACGCCGGAGGAGTGGTCTGCGGCGGATATGGACCGGCTGCGCGGGGATGACCAAACCAGCCGGCACGGGTCGATTCACTCGAAGCTGACTTATGGCTCGGAATATCCGTATGAGGATGTGGCGGAGCCGTTGACGGCTGACCGGCATCAAACGCCATTCCATTACTCCATGGCGCGGGGGGGGCTGAGCAATGTGTGGGGGGCGTCGATTCTGCCTTCCCATCAGCGGGACATGGATGGATGGCCGATCACGGCTGCGGACCTGGATGCGCATTACAAGGCGGTGCTGGAGTTCATGCCGTCGACGGGGGTGCGGGATGAGCTTGAGGAATTGCTGCTGACGCATGTGGGGACGGAGCGGCCGATGATGCCGTCGCGGCAGATCGCGGAGCTGCTGACGGATTTGCGCAAGCGGCGGCCTGCGCTGCAAAAGGCTGGGATTCATTTCGGGCAATCGCGCGTGGCGGCGAAGGCGAAGGGGTGCGTGTATTGCGGGCTCTGCCTTTATGGATGCCCGTATTCGCTGATCTATTCGTCTGCGCAGACGCTGAAGGAAATGGTCGCGGCGGGGCAGGTTGATTACCGGCCAGGGCATGTGGTGGAGCGGCTGGAGTCGACTTCGGATGGCGTCATTGTCCATGCGAAAGATGCGGCGGGGAATGCGGTGCGGCTGGAGGCGCGACGGGTGTTTGTGGGTGCGGGTGTAATCCCGAGCGCATGGCTGGCGCTGAATTCGCTGGGACTCTATGATGAGCCGGTGACGATGCTGGACAGCCAGTATTTCATCTTCCCGTTCTTTCGTTTTTTCCGGACGCCGAATGTGGACCGGGAGCCGCTTTACTCGCTGGTGCAGGCGTTCATGGAGATCGATGATCCGGGCGTGAGCCGGCATTTGGTTCATGTGGAGGTGTTCAGTTACAGCGATTTTCTGAAGCGGGCGCTGATGGCGACGGGGCTGCGGTTCATCCTTTTTAATCGATGGATGCAGGCGCAGATGTTCGACCGGCTGCTGGTGCTGCAATGCTTTTTGCACTCGGACGAGTCTTCGCGGCTCACGCTGCGGCTGAAGCGCGATGCGGAGGGGCGGCCGAAGCTGGATGTGCAGGGCGTGACCGTGCGGAGCGCGTATTGGTCGAGTATCAAGGCGGGGATGAAGCTCTTCGCCAATGGGCTGAAACTGGGCGGGGTGCCGGTGGTGCCGGCGATGCAATTTGCGGAGCCGGGGCGGAGTTATCATTCGGGGGGGACGTTTCCGATGCGGCGCTCGCCAGGGAAACTGGAGACGGATCTGCTGGGGCAATTGCCGGGGCTGCCGGGGGTGCATTTCGTGGATGCGTCGGTTTTCCCAAGTATCCCCGCCACGACGATCACGCTGACGGTCATGGCGAATGCGCACCGCATTGCGACCGAGGCGCAGGTATGAGCGCCGTCGCGATTACCGGGGCATCGGGGTATGTGGGATCGGCCATCGCGCGGTGTTTTCGCAAGCATGGATGGGAGGTCATCGAAATGGGGCGGAGATCGGCGAGGAAGTATGAACTGGGGGGCGATGTGGATTGGACAGGCATCGAAGCGCTGGTGCATTGCGCGTGGGATTTTCGGCTGAAGAGGCGGGAGGATATCGAGCGGGTGAATGTGCAAGGCAGCATCCGGCTGATGGAGGGGGCGCGGGCGGCGGGGGTGAAGCGGGGGGTGTTTATCTCGTCGCTGAGCTGTTTTGAGGGATGCAGGTCGCTTTATGGGCAGGGGAAGCTGGAGGTCGAGTGCGCGGCGGCGCGGCTTGGATTTGCCAGCGTACGGCCGGGGCTGGTTTATGGTGATACGCCGGGGGGAATGATGGGATCGCTGGAGAAGGCAGTGAAGGCGAGCCCACTGGTGCCGTTGATCGGCGATGGGTCTGCGCCGCAATATCCGGTGCATGAGGAGGATTTGGCGGAACTGGTTTTTACGCTCTGCCAGTCAGAGCATCCGCCGGTTGAGCCGATCTCGGCGGCTTCGGGAGAGGCGATTCCGTTTCGGGAGCTGCTTGCGCGGATCGCGGCGCGGAATGGAAATAAACCGATGTTTTTGCCGATTCCGTGGCGATTGATTCTTGCGGGATTGCGGACGATGGAATGGGCGGGCTTGAATCCGCCATTTCGGAGCGACAGTCTGCTGGGGTTCATTTTCCAGAACCCGAACCCGGATTTTACGATGGCGCACGGAATCACCACCTTTAGGGCATTCCAGTGAAGACATTTCTTTTTTCGGTCGATTTCGAGGAGTTCTATGCGGCCGAGCGGCAGGAGAGTTTTCGGCGCACGCCGCTGCCGGAGCTGACGGAGCGGTTGCTTGCGTTCCTGCGGAAGGCAGGGATGCGGTGCACGTTTTTTGTGGTGGGGGAGATAGCGGAGCGGTTCCCGGAGGCGGTGCGGGCGATTGCGGCGGAGGGCCATGAACTGGGCTGCCACACCCATACGCATAAGCCGCTGGATGAGCATACGCCGGGGACGCTACGCGACGATCTGGTGCGCAATCTGGATGCGGTGCGGGCTTGCGCGCGGGGGCCGGTGACTGGGTTTCGTGCGCCGATTCTTTCGCTGACGCAGCGGACGGCATGGGCGCATGAGGTGCTGGCGGAGGCGGGCTTTAAGTATTCCAGTTCAGTGCTGCCGGCGGCGAATCCGCTGTATGGGTGGCCGGAATTTGGGGCGGCGCCGCGGGCGGTGAATGGGGTAACGGAACTGCCGGTCACGCTCTCGCGCGTGGGACCACTGCTGGCGCCGATGGGAGCGGGGACGTATTTCCGTTGTCTGCCGATGGCGCTGGTGCGCGGTGCCTTTGAGAAATGCGCGGCGCGGGACGAGGCGGTGGTGGGGTATTTCCACCCCTACGACATCGATGCTGCCCAGGAGCGGGTGATGAGCCGGGGGGTGAATGGGAGCCATTTCATGAATGCGCTGCTCTATGTGAACCGCAGGCGGACGCTCGAAAGGCTTGAGTCTCTGGTGGCGCGGGGCTTTAAGATCATCCCGTACAGTGATTTCCTCGCCAGCCATTGATCCTCCCCGCGCCCGGGTCGCCGTCGTGCTGCCGTGCTATCGCGTGCGCGAGAAGATCGTGGGCGTTGTGGAATCGCTCATTGGGCGGGTCGATTACATCATCGCGGTGGATGATCAATGCCCGGAGAAATCGGGCGAGTGGCTGCGCGAGCAGTGCAAGCATGTGTCGGTGAGGGTGCTCTTCCACGAGGTGAACCAGGGGGTGGGCGGGGCGATGGTCACCGGGTACGAGGCGGCGCTGGAGACGGACGCGGAGGTGGTGGTGAAGATGGATGGGGACGGGCAGATGGATTCGCGGTTTCTCGGGCGGCTCATTGCGCCGCTGATTTCCGGGAAGGCGGATTTTGCCAAGGGGAACCGTTTTTTTGATCTGCGGGCGCTGCGGGCGATGCCGCGCAACCGGCGGATTGGGAATTTCGGGCTCACGCTATTGACGAAGGCGGCGAGCGGGTTTTGGCATTTGTCGGATCCGACGAACGGATATTTTGCGCTGCGGCGGGGCGCGCTGGGGCTGGTGAATTTTCATTTGCTGGATCGGCGGTACTTTTTTGAGATCAGCCTGCTGGTGCAGCTCAATGTCGTGCGAGCGGTCGCCATCGATGTGCCGATACCGGCGATTTATGCGGATGAGAATTCGTCGCTGAATCCGATGCGGGCGCTGGTGACGTTTCCCGGCAAGTTGCTGCGGGGGTTCGCGCACCGGATCTGGTGGCGCTACTTTATTTACGACATCAATATCGTGAGCATCTTCCTGGTGGCGGGGTTGTTCATGTTCCTTGGGGGCGGGATCTTTGGGGCGTGGCGCTGGAGTGCGAATGTGGAGGAGGGAATCAACCAGAGCGCCGGGACTGTGGCGCTGGCGATGCTGCCGATGCTGCTGGGGTTTCAGATGTTGCTGCAGGCGATGGTGCTGGATGTGATGGACAAGCCGGATCAGCCGGTGAGCGAGACGCTCGAGGCGGGCGAGGTGAGGGAGCTGGGTACGTGAAGAACAAGGTGGTGCGTAAACCGCATGGAGAGAATGTTTACCGAAGAGGCGTCACAAACGCCCTGGATTGCCGCTTTTTGCGGTTTCGCAGGAGCGGACTTCGTTTGCGATTAGAATATGATTTTTGACCGCAAAGAGCGCAAAGATCGCAAAGGGAGAAGAGGCCTCAATGAGGATGAGTTTCGCCAAAACCGTGGGGTGATGGAGGGTCTGATGGGAGCTATCTCCGGCAGGGATCGAGTTCGAGCGGACCATGGAGGCAACCCCCGCATGGGTCACCGACCCATCGCTACAGGACGGACATCGTGAGCGCGGGTATGAAGTACCTGCGCCGGGTTGCGGCGAAGCCGGGGGTGCGCGAGGTTTTGATTTGGTGTGTTCCGGCGCTGCTGGTGGGGATCGCGTTGCGGGTGGCGCTGACGGTGCAGATGCCGTGGGGTTATGTGCAGTATGACAGCGCGGAGTATCTGGAGACGCCGTTTCATTTGCTCAAGAACGGGTCGTTCTTCGTGGATGGGAAACGGGGGTTTCTGGTGCCGATCCTTTTCACGATTCCATTTCTGCTGCATATCCCGGCACTGATCGCGATTCCGCTGGGGCAGCATTTGCTGGGGCTGGCGGCGACGGTGATGAGTGGGGCGTTGGTACGGATCTGGTTCCGGCATTGGCGATGGTTCATTGTGCCGGTGACGCTTTATGTCGCGGCGAATCCGTCGATGCTGTGGTACGAGCAGACGATCATGGGGGAGTCGGAGTTTTTGTTCGCGCTGATCTTTCTGGCGCTGGCGGGGACGCTTTGGGCGCGAAGGCAATCGCGTGCGCGCTTCTGGGTGCTGCTGGCGGCGCTCGTGTGCGCGGCGGGGGCGCGGCCGGAGGGTAGGCTGTTCTTTGCGTTTGGTATCGTGCTGGCGGTGTTTGTCCTGTGGCGGCAATGGCGAAAGCTGGGGCTGGCGATCGCTGCGATGCTTGCGGTGATGGTGGCGGGGGCGATGGTCGTGCGGCAGAGCACGGCGCCGCAATTGCTGTATGCCTCGGTCATCCAGTTCGCGCCGGATCATTCGCGGCTGGTGCCGGGAATTGATCCCTACATCGTCCCGCTGCGGGACCAGGTGCGCGCGCAATCGAATGGGGACCCGCTGCAGCTGGTGAAAGTGTCCAAGGAAATCCGCGATGCGATCGAACCCTACCTGCGGGAGCGGGCGGCGAATAATCATGTTTATTACAAGCTGCTCAATCGCACGCTGCGGAATCTCTGCCTCGATGCGTTGCTGGCTCATCCGGCGCAGGCGCTGGGAATTCCACTGGAGAAGTTCCGGCTGGCGGTGGATAGCTGGAGCGCCTACCAGTTCAATGAAAATGCGATCCAGCGGGACCAGGTGGAGGCTTATGAAGCGGGGAAGGATGCGGCGATGTTTGCGTTTCTTGAACGCGGCCTGACGGGGCGGGCGCTAGACGATGCGGGGATGCACGCATTCATTGGCGCGCATTATGATCCGGCGCGCGTGGCGTGGGTTGGGAAATTGCAGGGGGCGTGGAATGGAGCGCTGATCTGGTGCCGGACCGCGGACAAGCCGGCGCGGCATCAGCGATGGGTGCATGATTTCGCGGGAGGGATTCCGGGCGGATTGCAGGTTATGCCGGGGCTGCCGTGGTTTTACCCGGTCGCGCTGCTGGGGATGCTGGTGGCGATGATCCGACCTGATCCCGCGCGGCGGGTGCATCTGGCGTGGGTGCCGGTGATGATGGCGGTGTGGTACGCGGCGACTTTTGTGGGGGTGACGAATGCGAGGTACCGGTTTGCTTATGAGCCGTTCTGTTTCGTCTACCTATGCCTGTTGATCGATTGCGTTACAGCTTGGCGGCGGAAGCCTGCGGCGGCTATTGCGTATTGAGCAGGTGCGCGCAGAGGAGTTTCGTAACGTTCTCCAGGAAGGTGTAATCAAGTGTGTCCGGGGTATCGGAAGGGAGATGGTAATGGGGATTCCGGTACTCGGAGGTGTCCGTCCACATGAGGGCCGGAATGCGGGCGGCCCAGAATGGCGCATGGTCGCTGCGGGATAAGACCGGGAACATATGCTCGAGGCCCAAGGCGACTTTGAGGCTTTTCGCGGGAAACTCGGGCAGGTAACTGCGCGCGGTCTGCAAGACGGCGTCGGCGTGACGATTGGATCGCCAGTTCGCGAGCACGGCGATGAAATTGCCGACGTCGGGGATTTTTATGGGGAGGCCTTCGGGGATCCGCTGGGTGCCCGGCGCGCTGCTGGCGTAGCCGACCATCTCCAGGATGTGGGCGGCCGCGATGGTGAAATCGGCATTGGGAAGATCATTGGTTACGAAATCGCGGCTGCCTGCCAGATCGTCCTCCTCGCGGTTGAAAGCTGCGAAACAGACGGATGGGGGCCATGGGAGCGAGGCGAAGAGTTTGGCGCAGCCGAGCATTGCCGCGACGGCGCTGGCGTTATCGTCGGCGCCGGGAGTGCTCCCGACACTGTCGTAATGGGCGCCTATCAGGACCATGGGAGAATCGGTTTCACGCGGGAGGGCGATGACATTGGAAAAAGGTCCCTGGATTCGCACCTCGTAACCCCACTCGCGAAGCATGCCGGCGATCCATTCGCGGGCTTCCTGATTGGCGCGGGGCTGGGCAGTGAAATGGCGGGGGACGGAGAGCCATTTTACCCATCCGCGGAGGTCATCCTGGGAGATTTTGGCGATGGCTTCAGCGACGTCGGCATTGATCCGGCGCGGGTTTAGATTTTCTGATGCGCTGATGAACATGGCGGGCCGGTATTCCCCGGCTTTGGATTAGTGATTGGAAGTACCGGTCTTGACCTCCACGATGTCGTGAGGAGCGGACTCGCGCTGGCCGGCAGGGGTGATGCGGGCAAAGCGGGCGCGGCTGCGAAGGGCGGCGAGTTGCGGCGCGCCGAGGTAACCCATGCCGGACTGCAATCCGCCGACGAGTTGGGTCATCACGCTGTCGAGGGAGGCGGAGACTTCCTTGAGGGCTTCCACGCCTTCGGCGGCGACTTTGCGCGTGGTGTCCCGGGTGTGGCCGTAGCGGGCGGCGGAGCCGGCCTTCATGGCGGCGGGGCTGCCCATGCCGCGGTATTGTTTGTAGAGTTTTCCGTTGATCTCCATGATCTCGCCGGGCGCCTCGGGACAGCCGGCGAGCAGGCCGCCGCAGATGACGGCGTGGCTGAGGGTGAGCGCCTTTACGATATCGCCGCTCTTTGAGATGCCGCCGTCTGCGATGATGGCGACGCGCTCGGCTTCCGCGGCCTTCGAGCAGACATAGAGGGCGGTCAATTGCGGGATGCCGACGCCGGCGACCATGCGCGTGGTGCAGATGGAGCCGGGGCCCTGGCCGACCTTGATCGCGTTCGCGCCGCACCTTGCGAGAAACTCCACCGCGGCGGCACTGGTCACATTCCCGGCGATGATTGGCAGCTCCGGGTGGGCATCGCGGATGAGGCGGACGGTTTCGCCGACGCCTTTGCTGAAGCCATGCGCAGTGGAGATGGCGACGACATCCACGCCACGATCCACCAGCGCTCCGACGTGGCGGAGGATGCGCTCCTGGTCGAGTTCGCCCGTCGAATTGCGGGTCGCGGAGACGGCGGCGCCGCAGACGAGGCGGAATTGCGAGTCGCGTCCGGGCTTGAGCGGGGCGGCTTTTTCCTGCGTGATCCGCTCGATATCGCTCAAGGTGAAGAGGCCGCGCAGGCGGTCCTCGTCATCGACGACCAGGAGCTTGTGGATGCCGACATGTTCGTTGAAAAATTTGTCGGCGCGGCCGATTGGGTCCGGGTGAAGTTCGCGCTCTGCGATGGTGTGGACTTGCTGGCGGGGCATCATTGCCTCGCTGACCTTGCGAGCGGCGTATCGCGGCCGGACCACGTGGCCGGGCAGAAGGCCGAGCAGGCGGTCGTGGCCATCGACGATGGGGAAGGTGCTGAATGAGAAATGGCGTTCCTCAATTAAAGCGAGGACATCGCCGATGAATTGCTCGGGCGATACTTTGATCGGCTCCTGGATGAGGCCGTGGACGTGATACTTGACGCGCGTGACCTCGGAGAGCTGCTGGCGCTCCGACATGTTGTAATGGATGAGGCCGAGACCGCCGTTGAGGGCCATGGCGATGGCCATGCGGGACTCGGTGACGGTGTCCATATCCGCCGAGATGATCGGGATCTGGAGCTGAAGGCGGTCTGCCAGCGTGGTCTCGAGATTGGCGTCGCGGGGGAGGATTTCCGAGTATTGGGTGGCGAGGGTGACGTCGTCGTACGTCAGCGCGACGCCTTGCTGCGCGGGGAAAAAGGAGTCGGCGGCCTGATAGAAAGCGTCATCGACGGCCGAGCGGGGAGAAGATTCTGCTGCCATGGCCTATCTTGGGAAGCGGGAGGGCGTGTGGCAAGCAGTTGTTGGGGGGGCGTGTGGAGGGGTGGTGCGCGGTGGGGCAACGGGGCGGGGTGGTTTTCAGCCTCAGATTAACGCAGATTAGCGCAGATTATTTTTGGGAGGATAGCTGCGGATTTTCCCATATGGGTTGTGAGTGGGGGTTTGCGTTCCGCGTTATGCAAATCAATACTCACAGACGGCGGAAGGGGGTGCGCTCGTTGAGGCTGCCGCAGCGGGGGCAGCGGGGAAGATCGTCGGAGGTTGGGTCTTCGAAGTCGAAGGAGCAGAGCATGCACTTGAGGCGATGCCGGAGGGACTGGTGCTCGCGGCGGGCACGGCCAATGTTCCAGGCGATCCAATTGCCGAAGATCAGCGCCATAAATCCGCCGAGGTAGACGAATACGAGCATCGCCAGGGAGGCCCGGATCATGAGGCGGTTCCTGTGGTTGCGGGCTGGGTGTAGGTGGAGGCGCCCCAGTAGAAAGTTGCGAATCCCCATGTCAACGGGGCGGCGATGCCGCGGAAATGTGCTTTCTGCAGGAGAGCGGCGGCGGAGTCGTCCAGTGACTTGTCGCCGGAGGCGTCCTGGATGAAGACGTAGCGCACCTCGCCCTTGTCAGAGACGCCGATCAGGAATCGGGCGGGCTCGAGTGCGCCCAGGGTCGGGTCGCCCTCGTGCAATCCGTCCAATGGCGGAAGCGGATCATGGACGGCATTCGCGAGATCGCCTGAGAAGCTGAGGTCCGTGGGAGCGGGGACGGGAGGGGGAGCGGCAGGAGCAGCATGGGTTGCCGCGAGTTTGATCAATTCCAGTCCGGCGATGCCAGAAGGGTCGGGGAGGGGCACATCGGGCTCCGGGGCCATGACTGGGCGGGCGTGGACCGATGCGTAGGAGGGGATATAGGGAAGGCTCGCCGGGCCAGGGATGGGCGCCTTTGTGGGCTCGGCTGCCCGGGCCGGATCTTCTGAGTCAATCCATCGAAGGATGGCGTCCGCCTCGGGGGTGCCCGGGGTTAGGAGGCCGACCTGCACAGGCGGCGGTCCCATTCGCGCCTCCGGCGGATAAATCGTCTGGAACAGGAAAAAGCCGAGCGCATGGACGAAGGCCGAGAGCAGGATGAAGCCGAGGAGCGTCCATGGGATGGCGGCTTTATCCAGGCCGGAGAAAACGAGACCCTTCGCGTTCGGAGCGCTCATGAACTGCCGGGGTCGGTGGCCAGCACCACCGGGAGGCCGGCGCGCAGCCCTTCATTGACCACCCGGATCACGAGCGCATAGGGGGTCGAGCGGTCGGCCTTGACGATGAGGGTGTGATCCTTGAGGTCCGGGGCGGAGAGCGCGGCGCGGAGGTCGGTAATGTCCCAGCGGCGGTCCCTGAAGAAGATGGCCGGCGCCGCGCCACCTGTGATGGTGAGTATCTGAGGGTCCTTCTGCGGGCCCAGAGTCCACGAGGAGAAAGGCAGGGTCACGCCGATGCCCGGCTGGACCACGAACCGCGAGCTGACGGAGAAAAAGAGGACGACCAGGAAGAGGACGTTGATGATCGGGATCAACCCGAAGAGGGCCGGGTGAAACTTGACGGTCCTGGTGAGCTTCATGATTTTTAACCGCAAAGATCACAAAGAACTCAAAGGCAGCAGTCCTGCTATTTACGTCCCTCGGTATTACTCGGCTGAGCGGGCGCGGCGGGTGGCTTTGAAATCGATGATCTGGGCGCCCTCCTCGGGATCGCGCGCGCTGGTGATGAGGGTGACCACTTCGATGCCGCCTCGCTCCATGTCGCGCATGAGGGCATTGACCCGGGAGGAGAGATAGCTGTAGGCGGCGAAGGCGGGAATCGCCACCACCAAGCCGGCTGCGGTGGTGAGGAGGCTCTGGTAGATGCCGCCTGAGAGATCGGTGGTGCTGGCCAGGCCGCTGTGGCTGGACATGGTGACAAAAGTCTCGATAAGGCCGGTGACGGTACCGAGGAGGCCGATGAGCGGGGTGATGAGGGCGATGGTCGCCAGAAGCCCCATATTGCGCTCCAGATTTGGCATCTCGAGCTGGCCGGCTTCCTGGACGATGTCCTTGAGCTCCTCGCGCGGCGCCTCATGACGGATGATGGCGGCGTGGATGACCCTGGCCACCGGCCCGGGCGTCCCGGCGCACTCATGGAGCGCCTCGGCAAAGTTGCGGCGCTGAATCAGGTTCGCGAGCCCGCGCAGGAACTCTCCCACCCGGATACTCGCGCGGTGGAAGTAGGTTGCCCGCTCGGCGAATACGGCGGCGGCAATCACACTGCAGAGGAGGATGAGCCACATGAGCGGCCCTCCTTTTTGCATATAATCCAGCATTTCCCGGGGTTTATAGGGCATCCGGGGGCGGGATGCAAGGGGATAGGGAGGGGGGCTTTTCGGGCGTTAACTTGCGGAATCCGATGTCTTGCTTAGGTCATCGGCGGCGAGCACGAGGGCGTCATACGCGACCGGGGGCAGTGAGCGGTCGTGGTGCAGCGCGACGACGAAGTGCCGCTCACGGACCACTGCGGTCATATGAAACTGTTCGCATGAGATTGAGACCGTGCGGTTCCAGCCGAGCCGGCGGCCGCAGGCCTCGGCCAAGCCGATGAACGTGCCCATGAAATCGCGCAATGCGTCGAGGTCCGGCTTGCGGGGAAAATCTTCGCTCGCGAAGACGGCGCCCTCGACGAACGCCGCGGCGGCAAAGATGCCGGGCTGGCTGGCGAGGAAATCGGCGGTGCGTTTCGCTTCCGGGGTCGGGGCGGCAGGGGGTGGAACCTCCTCAGGCGGAGTGGCGGGAGCTGGCTCTGCGGCGCCGGTGACCGCATCTGGTGCGGTGGCGAAAACACGGGGCGGAGGGACCTGGAAGCCTCGCATCCAAGGCGCGCGGCCTGGGGGCAATATGGGTACGGGCTCGGGAATGACTTCGGGCTCCGGCGTGGCGACGGGTTCGGGTTCCTTTTTTTCTACGGGAGCGGGAGGCGGTTCGGGAGCAGTGACAGCCTCGGGGACGGCGGGTTCGGGGGCCGGCTCACTCGTGGGCACTGGCGTGGATTCAGCCGCGGGAGCCGCGATTTGGGCTTCGGCAGGCGCGGGAGCAGGGAGGGGCTCGGGCGGCGCGGTGTTCTCCGGCGGAGCGGGAATGGAGGGTGCGTTGGGTTCACTCACTGGCTGTGGCTCCTGGTTGGCGGGCGCATCCGCGGGTGCGGATGGCTCCGTGGATGACTCCGGAACGGGCAACTCGGCCGCTACCGGGCCAGGTTGCGGAACGGGAACTTGATCCGGTACAGGCTCGGGCGGGATGGCTGCCGCGGGTTCCTCCTTTTTTTCCGGCGGAACTTCCGGCGGCAACTCAGCGGCGGTAATCGCAGGACCCGGCTCAAGGTCCAGCGGCGGCATGTGGAAGGGGTGATCCGGTGGCAGGTTCTGGAAAATTTCGTCCAGCGGAATCCATACCTGCGCCCCTGGCACGAGTGCAAGGTTGCCGCGCAACTCCTCGGGGAGCGCCTTGATGAAATCTTCCAGCGGCACCTCCACGTGGCCGCCGGCGAGCTGCGGCTCGATCGCGGCGAGTGGCAGTGCGACGCGGGCCGCTTCATTGGCCAGCGGGAATTTCAAAACCCCTAAAGGGAGAAGGCGGAAAATGGGGAGAGCCCTCAATGAAATGGCCGGAAGCGGGAGGGTCGCTGGCTCCTGCAGAGGCGTTGTTTTCGGTTCGGGAGGGGACCCCTGAACCGATTCAGCCGGAGTGGATTCAGTGGCGGAATCTAACGGCACCGGAGGAGCGTCTATTCCCGGTTCTTTCGTAGAGTTATCCGTAAGGTTCTCGGGAGTGGATACTTCCGCCGGTGTATCCGACGGCTTTGGAAAGAGCCCAAATACCTGACGGGCCGTGAAGATTGCCTTCGCGATCCGTACGGAATGCACGGAGGGGGCGGTTGCAAATTCCGGGACCGGCCGCGAGGAATTTGCCTCGATAATTCGTCCGGCTTCTGCCCGCGCCTGCGCAACTTGATCGACCGGGACTGCAGCCGTCTTTGCGGCGGCCTTCCGTGCGACGAGACCCACCTGGTCGAGCAACCGCTGCAGGGGCAGCGGGACATCTGTCTCGCCCGGCGCGCTGTTGTAATCGCGGAAAACTCCGGGGAAGGCTGAAGCGAGCCGTTCCAGGGGCACGCTGACGCGGCCGCGGGCGATTTTTTCCGCCAGCTCCTCGATGGTAAAATGAACGGTGAGCGTCGCGTCGTGAGGACCCGGCTTGAGCAGATCGGGCGGCACCCGGGGCAGGATATCGCCGAGCCGCAGCACGATCTCATGCTCCTCGTCGCGCGCTTTTGGAGCGTCTTCAGGATCGCAGGGGGCGGTCATGCGGCTGGCATTTTAGCGGTTACCGCTGAAAGTGCGAGAAATTCAGTCTGTTAGTGATCCTCAGCGGTAACGCGGCAAACTTCCTCAAGGGTGGTGACGCCTTCGCGGGCCTTGTCGATGCCAACCATGCGGAGGGTTTTCATGCCCTCGGTGGCGGCCTGGGCCTTGATGACGGCGGCGGAGGCGCGCTTGATGATGAGGCGGCGGATGGATTCGCTGACGGTCAGCACCTCGAGGATTGGTGCGCGGCCGAGGTACCCGCGGCGCTTGCAGCGATCGCAACCGGCGCCGTGGTAGAAAGTGGTGTCCATGTCCTCAATGCCCATCTTCACGAGCATCTCCGGCTCCGGCTTGAACTCCTCGCGGCAGTTCGGGCAAATGCGCCGCACGAGGCGCTGTGCGCAGGAGAGGATGACGGAAGTGGAAATCAGGAAGGGCTCGATGCCCATGTCATCGAGACGGGTGATGGCGCCGGCGGCGTCATTGGTGTGGAGCGTGGAGAGCACCTGGTGGCCGGTGAGGGCGGCCTTGACGGCGATGTCGGCGGTTTCGTTGTCACGAATTTCACCAATCATCACGATGTCCGGATCCTGACGGAGAATGGAGCGGAGAGCGCCGGCGAAATCGAGGCCGATCTCGCTCTTCACGGCGACCTGGTTGACGCCGGCGAGCTGATACTCGATCGGGTCCTCGACGGTGACGATGTTGTACTCCGGGCTGTTGAGCTCCTGGAGGACGGTGTAGAGAGTCGTCGTCTTGCCCGAGCCGGTGGGGCCGGTGACGAGGATCATGCCGTGCGGGGCGTCGATAGCGTTCTTGAAGCGGCCGAGCGTGTGCTCGTCCATGCCCATGTTGGTGATGGAGCCGGAGAGGGCGCTCTTGTCCAGCAGGCGGATGACGATCTTCTCACCATAGACCGTGGGAAGAACGGAAATACGGAGATCGACTTCCTTGCCCGAGACGCGGATGCGGAAGCGGCCGTCCTGCGGGAGGCGGCGCTCGGCGATATCGAGGCCGGCGAGAATCTTGATGCGTGATGCGATGGGAAGCTGGAGGGCCTTGGGAGGGGAGCTGGCCTCGACCAATGCGCCGTCGACGCGGTAGCGGAGCTTGAGGGTCTTCTCGAAGGGCTCGATGTGAATATCCGACGCCTTCTCCTTGAGGGCCTGGACGAGGATCAGGTTCACGATCTTGATGACTGGGGCGTCCTCGCTCTCATGGGCCAGGCGGTCGAGATCGATCTCCTCGCGTTTCTGCGTGACGATCTCCGTTTCGCCCGCCTCCTTGGCCACCTCCTGGATCATCTGCTCCATCTGGTGGCCGGCGCTGTTGACGCCGCTGAGCGCTTCCATCACCGAGCGCTCCGTAGTGATCATCGGGACGATCTCCATCTTCGTGCGCTGCCGGAGGTCATCCAGCGCGAGCACGTTGAGCGGATCGGCCATTGCGACGAATAGCTTGTTCCCGAGCTTGCAGATCGGCGCGAGCTTGTAGGCGCGGGCCATGTCCTTCGGCACGAGGTCCAGCACCTCCTCAGGGACGCGGACGCGCGAGAGATTGATGGGCGGCGTATCCAGGCAGCGGCCCATGGAGATGACCATGTCCTGCTCAGTTACGTAATTGCGATCCGTGAGGATCTTGAGCAGCCGGCCGCCCTGCTTCTTCTGGATCTCCGTCGCCTCGTCGAGTTGTCCCGGCAGCAGCAGGCCGTCCTCGATCAGGACATCCGCGATGCGTTCACCGAATGATTTGATGCTCATGGGTGGTCTGGGAGGTTAATCGCGCACGTTCTCCAGGCGATAGGCCTCCCGCAGGACACGGGAGATGGCGGCGGGCGAAGCCACGTGCCATTGGATATTGTAATCGAGCAATTGCTGGACGGCTTCCTTGCCGGCGGCATCAAAGGGATTGGCCGTGGCGATCATGATCGTGCGGCTGATGAGATCGAACGGGACGATCATGCGGGAAAGCGAAAGCGACTCGGGCAGCATCTTCACCACCTGGCGATCGACCTCGTAGCAATCCAGGGGGATGTAGGCGAACTTCGAACGATCAAGGATGCCGCAGAGCAGGCTCTCGAGGCTCGTCATGCCGGTGCGGGAAATCTCGTCGATGAGCGAGTGGGCCAACTGGCCTTCGCCGGCGCCCTTGTTCATCTTCGTTACGCGCTCCATGCAGGTCTTGACCGTCTCCTCGGGTGCGAGGCGATGCTGGATGAGAAACTTTGAAAGCGCCTCGTTGCCATCGGTCTCCAGCTTGAGTGCCGTGGAACTGCCATTGCCTTCGGGCTTGATGGTGGCGCTGGTGGTGATCAGCGTCGGATCCTCGGCCCCGATGATCGAGTTAAAATCCATCGAGATGGGCAGGTCGCCGCCCTGGCCTTTCTCCGGCGCGCTCCCGTTTGCGGAATGCAGTTTGCCCTCGACCTCCGCGAGCATGGCCATGATATCCTTATTGCCCGGATCCTTTTGCAGGATGCCCTCATACTCCAGCAGCGCGGAGGAGTACTGGCCGAGCGAGTGATAGGTATCCGCGAGTTTGCGGGTGATGGAGAGTGCGTCCCCCTGGCGATTGAGTTTCCAGTAGGCCTCCTTGAGGATTTCCATGGACTGGCAATCCTCGGCGTTCGACTGCAGAATGACCTCGAACATTTCGATGGTCTGCAAGATCTGGTCGAGTTCCTCGTTGGTGACGCTCTGCGCAGTGGTCATGGGCTGATCGTCAGTCTAAAAGCTAGAAACGTGCCCCTGGGTGATTCGCATGCAGAAATGAGACAGGAAACATCTCCCGTGCCAAAACGAAGCGGGGTAGGTTTTCATGCCAGCTTCCACGAAATTGGCGGTTTGCCCAATTCCGGTTGAATCCGAAGTCGCTCAGGGTCAACATGCCACGCAGGTGATCAATATGATGGCCCTCTCCAAATCGGGCGGTTTTCGGATCGATTCTCTGTCAATCTCGCTTCCGGCTTTCCCCAGGAACTGATGGTCGAAATCCCTTTTGCACGGCAATTGCGAGCCGTGCCCCTAAGTATGCCGCCTTGGGCATGCAACGGGTTCGCTTGCAGCTTCGTCCCATTTTCCAAAAACAACAAAACGAATAGAACCCAAATCCCATGAACATTCCAATCCTCAACCCATCCGGCATCAAGGTCGCCGGGGTGCTGGCGCTCATTGCGCTGCCGTTCGCGCTGCCATGGGTTTTCATCGTCCTGGCGGTGATCATCGTGCTGCCTCTGTTCCTGTGGCTGGCCTGCTGGCTGCTCGGGCTGCGGTACATCCCGCACAGCTCGGTGGGCATTATTGAGAAATTCTGGTCGAACCGGGGATCGCTGCGGGAAGGCAACATCGTGGCCTCCAAGGGCGAGGCGGGCTTCCAGACCCGGCTGCTGCGCGGGGGAATGCACTGGGGATTCTTCCCATGGCAATACAAGGTGCACCGGCAGCCGCTGGTAGCGGTGTCCGAGGGACAGATTGGCTACGTTTACGCGCGGGATGGCAAACCGCTGCAGCCCGTGCAGACGCTGGGCCAGGTGGTGGAGTGCAATCACTTCCAGGATGCGCAGGCGTTCCTCGCGAATGGCGGCCAGCGCGGCCGGCAGCGGCTGGTGCTGCGCGAGGGGGTATACGCGATCAACCTTGCGCTCTTCGTAGTCATCACGGAGGACAACGTCTTCTCTGGTCCGATCCGGGAGCGTGAGGCAACGAAGTATGCCGACTGGCAGGACCAACTGGAGCGGGCGCGCGCATTCGACCCTGTGGTGATTGGCTATGGCAGCACCGTGGAGCGCAGCACCGTGGGCTCCGCGCGGGACGAGCGCACCATTTCCGCGCAGGACGACATGGAATTGCTGCCAAGCGATAACATCGGCGTCGTGAGCGTGCAGGATGGGCCGACCGTGCCGGCAGGCGAGATCATCGCCCCGGAGCTGGCGACGCGGGAGGATGGGCTGGATCACAATTACTTCCAGGATCCAGAGGCGTTCCTGGAGCTGGGCGGCAAGCGCGGCAAGCAACTGCAGGTGCTCACGGATGGGACGTTCTTCATCAACCGGTGGTTCGCGACCGTGGAGGTGAAGCCGAAGACGGTGATCCCGATCGGTTACGTGGGAGTGGTCGTCTCTTATTATGGAGGAGTCGGCACGGATGTGACCGGGGACGCCTTCCGGTACGGGGAGCAGGTCGATCCCGGGCATCGCGGCGTGTGGAAGCAGGCGCTGACGCCCGGCAAGTACGCGCTGAACCCGTACGCGGTGAAAGTGGAGATGGTGCCGACGGTGAACTTCGTCCTGCGCTGGATCACCGGGCAGGTGGAGTCGCACCGGTACGATGAGGAGCTGCTGAGCCTGGAGTTGGTGACCGCGGACGGCTATGAGCCGATGTTGCCGCTCTCGCTCATCCTGCACATCGATTACCAGAAGGCGCCGCGCGTGGTGCAGCGGTTCGGCGATGTGCGGCGGCTGATCTCGCAGACGCTCGACCCGATCCTGACCGCATACTTTAGGGATGTGGCGCAGGGGTCGCACATGCTGGACCTGCTCACGAAGCGCGAGGAGATCCAGCAGAAGGCGACCGCTGAGCTGGGACGCCGCTTCCTGGGTTACGATATTGAATGTGTCGCAGTGCTGATCGGCAGGCCTGAGGCGAAGGTCGACAAGGCGCGGCCGGATTACAACCCGATCGAGCAATTGTTCGACCAGCTCCGCGCCCGGCGGCTGGCGGAGGAGCAAAAGGAAACGTACTCCAAGCAGGAAGCTGCCGCGGTGCGCCTAAAGGAACTGAACCAGGCCAATGCGGCCGCTGAGAAACAGAAGGAGCTGACCGATACGCGGATCAGCATCGAAGTGGCCGCCAACCGTGGCGAGGCGCAACTGGCCGAAGCCCAGGGCCTGGCCAAACGCGACGTGGCGCGGGCGGAGGGTGAATCGCGATCCAAGGAACTGCTCGGCAAGGGCGAGGCGGCGCGCATTGCGCAGATCGGATTGTCGGAGGCGGCGGTGCAGTTGCAGAAAATCCGTGCGTATGGCGATCCGCGGCTCTTCGCGCTGAATTTGGTGTCCGAGCACTTCGCCGGAAGCAAGCAGCCGCTGGTGCCGGAGCGTCTGCTGGTGATGGGCGAAGGGCGTACCGGGAGCGACACGCCCGGAGGCGGTGGTGGAATGCAGACCGGGATGCTGGGGCAATTGATCGCGCTGCTGCTGAGCGAGCACTCCGGCATTAATGTATCGGAGAACCAGCCGGGACTGGAGGAGCTGGAGAAATTCACCCGGCAGATGGTGGAGAAGCGGGAGGGGGCTGCAGTTGCTCCCGTCGCGCCGGCCACGCACTGAGGCGCCGCGGATATTGGGATGATGGGCTCCGTCCGGAGGTTCTGTCCGGGCGGGGTTTTTGCGTTGGCGGACATCGCGTGCCTCAACACAGGCAACGGCATTTTTTACCACGGATAAAACGGATTTCGCGGATTACACGGATGAAGAAGTGACTTTATAACGCGCAGCAGGATGGTGCAGTCTGATTGGACTCTCAATTGCTGGGAGAGCCAGCTGGATTGTTTGAGGGTTTCGCAAGGGGAGTGTTCATGTGAGCATGGGTGTTTCTGCCTATTGTGTGGCTGAGTTGGAGTCGATCATCATTGGGAAAGGGAGTCCGCTGGATCGCAGTCAGTGCCCAGGCACTCCCAACGCCGAAATGCCGACTCCACCAGATGATTCCCAGCCTTCGGACGCTGACAAGAAACCAGAAGGTTCGCCTACGGAAGGTTCGGCGCCGGCGCAGCCCGGGCAGCCGGCATTAGGAGCGCCCGCCCAGGGTGCTGCCGCAGTTGCGCCGGCCGAAGGCGTTGCTGCTGCGGCGCCAGCCGAGGGCGAGGCTGTGGCAGCAGCGGCCGAGGGCGAGGCAGATATTCCCGCACCGGATCAAGGTCAGGCTTTGGAGCCGGACCAAAAATTAGGAGTCGGTGGCGGAGGTGACGACGAGGATAAACCTGAAGACAAACCCGAGCCGGAATGCAACTGCAGTTGCTGGGAATGGCGATGTTTCTTCTGCGGGCCGAAGTATTTCGGATTCGTGCTGCTGCTGGGGTTATACTGGATTGTTGTCGGGGTACTGTTGGGGTGTTATCTGCCGCCACTCTGGCATCAACTTTACACGCCCAATCAGCTTCCCGGACTGCTCGTGAATCCGCCGGCGGTTGTCCTGCGGACAACAGGTACGGCCACGCCGCCAGCTTCGGAGGCATTTACGGCGAGCATTCCGGGCGATGCGGACAAGGTTAAGATGGAACTTAAATGGTCGATGAGCGGCGACCCGAGCGTGACCGGTACGTTGGATCCGAAAACCGGCCAGTATACAGCGCCATCGCTGTCCCACCCGGGAGCAAGTCATATTTCCGTGCGGGCGGAAGATTCCAACGCCCCTGAACGGAATGCGAGTGCCACGGTGATTCTATCCGGCACTTCACTAGGCATCGTTCCTGCGTACGCGGTGGCTGGATCTTCGCAAGTGATCCCGTTTTCCATCGCCCAGAATTCTGACGGGGTGCCGTTTAAGAATCCTGTATGGAGTGTGGATCCAAATCTTGGTCATGTTACCCAGGATGGTGTCTATACAGCGCCAGCGACGATCGACCGCGCACAGATGGTCACGGTGATGGTATCGAGCACGGCTGATCCCACTCTTGCGGCGAGTGCCAACGTCATGCTTTCCGCTCCCCCGGGTGGCTCGACGCCGGAACAATCAGTCGATCTCCTGTACCTCGCGCTGCTGGTCGGGGCGTTGGGCGGCTACTTGCACGCACTCGGCTCGTACGTCAATTTCCTCGGCAACCGGCAATTCCAGGCCAGCTGGTTCGCGTGGTATTTATTCCGGCCGATCATCGGAGGCGTCCTTGCAATTGTCGTCTTCTTTGTCGCGGCGGCAGGGCTGCTGGGCGGAGACAATGGGGCAGCGACGGCCATCCGTGTGGCGATGCTCGCAAGCCTCGTGGGCATCTTCTCGGACCAGGCGCTCCTTAAGCTCGCGGATCTCGTCAATGTCATCTTTCCGAGCACCGCCGACAATCTGCGGAAGGGCAAACTTACAGATGGGGGCGGTGTGTCGATCACTTCGACGGTTCCCTCCACCTGGCAGGCCAGTGATCAAGCGATCGTTTTGCACGGGACGAATTTTGCCGATGGATGCACCGTATTAGTCAATGATGTGAAGGTTACTCCCACTAATCCAAGCAACATCAGCTTGACCGTCCCCCTTAGCGATGCCGCCAAAACCGAGGCGTTCATCAAGATCAAGGTGACCAATCCATCGGGCTGCTCGGATGTTATTATGATAGCCAAAGGCGTAACTCCCGGGAATGTTTAGGTGATCTTTACGGTGCCAGCAGCTCAGTCCGGTATCGAGCGATGAGGGATTGGACCTTTGCGCCCAATGCGGCCTGAGCGGCTGCGTCGAGTTTTGGCGCCGGGGTGGTGCGAGTCTCGACGGGCACTCCGATTGCGGTGAAGAATTCATCCATTCCAGCCGGGGAACACATGCAGAGCAAGCGCGCCGGATGGCCGCTGACGTTGCGGAAGGCGTGGGGCGCGTTGGCCGGGATATTGGCGGTCGCGCCTGCACGGAGTACCAGCTTCTCGCCGCGGAATGTGAATTCGATCTCGCCCGCAAGCATGCTGAACATTTCCTCGAAATCGTGGCGATGAGGAGGAGGGCCGCCGCCGGGCGGGATGAGCATATCGATGAGGCAATAGCGGCCGGCGGTGTCCTTGCCGGTTAGAAGTATGGTGTAGGTGTCACCAACGACTCCGAGGTGAGGTAGTGACGGATCGGTGTCCGGTCGCGCTACGGCGAGGTTACGGGTGAGATCATCGGCAGGAATTGCAGGCATGGGCAGGACGGTAGCTTATGCAATGGCCTTTCGGGAATGGAATCGACGCGCCTGAATGGACATCGAGTAGCTTCGACGCATTGAACGGCTTTTTTTACCACGGATTACACGGATTTTTTGGATTACACGGATGGCGCGGGATGGCGGTTGACGGCGAGGTCCACGAGTAGGGGCCGCTCGTGGTTTTTTTACTACGGATTTGCACGGATGACGCGGATGGGGAAGGGATGGGGGCTGTTATGCTGGCCGCCATCGCTTTGCGCGCGGGTCAATTACTTCACGGCTTCTTTCACCTCGGCCAATGCGTACTCGCGGTTGAGCTTGGTGATGAAGAGGGCGGAGATTTCGGCGGGGCAGACGGCTTCGCACTCGTAGTGGTTGCGGCAGTTGCCGAAGCCTTCGGCGTCGTGCTGCTCGAGCATGCGGAGGACGCGGTGGGTGCGCTCGGGCTGGCCCTGGGGCAGGAGGGCGAAGTGGGAGACGCGGGCGCTGAGGAAGAGCATGGCGCTGGCGTTCGGGCAGGCGGCGACGCATGCGCCGCAGCCGATGCAGGCGGCGGCGTCCATGGCCTTGTCGGCAGCGGGTTTCGGGATCGGGAGGTTGTTGGCGTCCTGGGCGGAGCCGGTGCGGGCGGTGATGAAGCCGCCGGCCTGCTGGATGCGGTCGAGGGCGGAGCGATTGACAATGAGATCGCGCAGGACGGGGAAGGCGTTGGCGCGGAAGGGCTCGATGACGATGGTCTCGCCGTCGGCGAAATGCCGCATGTAAAGCTGGCAAGTCGTGGTGGCTTTATTCGGGCCGTGCGGGGTGCCGTTGATGACCAGGGAACACATGCCGCAGATGCCTTCGCGGCAATCGTGATCGAACGCGATGGGCTCCTCGTTGCGGCCGGTGAGACCCTCGTTGACGATATCGAGCATCTCCAGGAAGGAGGCGTCGGCGGGAATGTCCTTTGCGCTGTATTCGGCGAATTTACCCGGGGTCTGGCCGTTCTTCTGGCGCCAGACACGGATGGTGTAATTTCGTTTGGCAGGTCCTGTCGCGATCATTTGTAACTCCGGGTGGCAAGGTGGACGGCTTCGAATTCCAGCGGCTCCTTGTGCAATTGGGGCGGGCTGTTGTCTCCGACGTGTTCCCATGCGGCGACGTAGGCGTAATCGGCGTCGTTGCGTTTTGCCTCGCCGTCGGGGGTCTGGAATTCCTCGCGGAAATGGCCGCCGCACGATTCCTTGCGGTTGAGGGCGTCGTAGCAGAGGAGCTCGCCGAACTCCAGGAAGTCGGCGACGCGGCCGGCTTTCTCGAGGGATTGGTTGAGCTCCTCGCCCTGGCCGAGGACGTTGACGTTCTCCCAGAATTCCTCGCGCAATGCGGGGATGCGCTTGAGGGCCTCGCGGAGGCCGGCGTCGTTGCGGGCCATGCCGCATTTATCCCACATGAGGATGCCGAGCTCGCGGTGGAAATGATCGACGGTTTTTTTGCCCTTGATTCCGAGCAGGCGGGCTGTGCGGTTGCGGACATCCTCCTCGGCTTTCTTGAACTCGGAGCTGTCGACATTCGGCTTTTTGGCACCGTGCGCGGCGAGGTAATTTCCGATGGTGTTCGGCAGGACGAAGTAGCCGTCGGCAAGGCCTTGCATGAGGGCGCTGGCACCGAGGCGGTTCGCGCCGTGATCGGAGAAATTGGCCTCACCCATGACGTGGAGGCCGGGAAGGTTGCTCATCAAATTGTAATCCACCCAAAGGCCGCCCATCGTGTAATGCACGGCGGGGAAGATGCGCATCGGGAGCTTGTAGGCGTCCTCGTTGGTGATCTTGTGGTACATGTCGAAGAGATTGCCGTAGCGCTCGCGGATGGTCTTCTCACCAAGGCGGGAGATGGCGTCGGCGAAGTCGAGATAAACGCCGAGACCGGTATCGCCGATGCCACGTCCCTCGTCGCAGACCTGCTTCGCGGCGCGGGAGGAGATGTCGCGCGGGGCGAGGTTGCCGAAGCTCGGGTACTTGCGCTCCAGGTAGTAATCGCGCTCATCCTCGGGAATTTCATTGGGGGGACGCTTGTCACCCTTTTTCTTCGGGGCCCAGACGCGACCGTCGTTGCGGAGCGACTCGGACATGAGGGTGAGCTTCGATTGATAATCGCCAGAAACGGGGATGCAAGTGGGGTGGATCTGCGTGTAGCAGGGGTTTGCGAAGAAGGCGCCTTTCTTGTAAGCGCGCCAGGTGGCGGTGACGTTGCAGCCCTTGGCGTTTGTGGAAAGGTAGAAGACGTTGCCGTAGCCGCCGGTGGCGAGGACGACCGTGTCTCCGGCGTGTGAGGAAATCTTCCCGGTGACCATGTCGCGGACGACGATGCCCTTCGCGTGACCATCGACGAGCACGACGTCGAGCATCTCTGTGCGGGGATACATCTGGACGTTGCCATCGGCGATCTGCTTGCAGAGGGCGCCGTATGCGCCGAGCAGGAGCTGCTGGCCGGTCTGGCCGCGTGCGTAAAAGGTGCGCGAGACCTGGGCGCCGCCGAAGGAGCGATTCGCGAGCAGGCCGCCGTACTCGCGGGCAAAGGGGACGCCCTGGGCGACGCATTGATCGATGATCGCGGCGCTGACTTCGGCGAGGCGGTAGACATTTGCCTCGCGACTGCGGAAATCGCCGCCCTTAATCGTGTCGTAAAAGAGGCGGTGGACGCTGTCGCCGTCGTTCTGGTAATTCTTCGCGGCATTGATACCGCCCTGGGCCGCGATGGAGTGCGCGCGGCGGGGTGAATCCTGGTAGCAGAAGCATTTCACCTTGTAGCCGAGTTCGCCGAGGGTGGCGGCGGCGGAAGCGCCGGCGAGGCCGGAGCCGACGATGATGATGGTGTATTTGCGGCGGTTGGCGGGGTTGATCAGTTTCGACTCAAACTTGTGAAGGTCCCATTTCTTGTCGATCGCCCCCGCGGGAATGTGTGCGTCCAGGCCGTTAATCATAAATGCAGGTAGCCGAGCATGACGGCAATGGGGATGGCGATGTAACCGAGGCAGATGATCACCGCGAGCACGCGCCCGCCATTGACGAGCCATGGGGCGATCTTGCTGGTATTGAGGCCGAGCGTCTGAACGAAGCTGCCGAAACCGTGGCTGAGATGCATGCAGAGGAGGATCATGCCGAGGATGTAGAAGCAGCTCGCAGCGGGGTTGTGGAAGCCGGTGACGACCATCTCGTAGACGTTATGGCGCTCGGTGCCGTTCGGGAGCATCTCCTTCATGTCGGCGAATTTTGGATTCACGACATCCGCGGTGAAGTGGAGGATGTGGAAGATGACGAAGCAGAGGACGATGAGGCCGCTCATCACCATCGAGCGACCGGCGAGGGAGGAGCGCTTGTAGTGCGGGCTTTGATATCCCTGGGGACGGGCCCGCTTGTTCTCAATGGCGAGCTGGATGGTCGTGACGATGTGGATGACGAAGCAGGCAAGGAGGAAGGCGCGGATGGCCCAAAGGGCAGGGCCAAGGCTGTGGAGGAATGCACCGTAGGCGTTGATGTGCTCGCCGTGGTCCGGGAGGAAGATTTGCAAGTTGCCCGCCAGATGGCCGAGCACGTAGGCGACGAGGACGAGGCCGGTGAGGGCGACGATCCATTTTTTGCCGATTGAGGATTGGCAGCACCGGACGAAATTGTTCATCGGGGCGGGGGGGTGCCGGGGAGGGGACTGACAGACGCTAAAGCGTGAACCATGGAATTGTGCGGAGGATGTACTTTCAAGATGGGGTGGGAAGTACTCCCTACAACGTCCTGCTCATTCGCTCAAGAGGTATAAGGAGGTTTTGCAAAAGCTGGGGATGGGTTGGCAAGATATGGATACGGGTGTTGGGGGAGGGGTGGATGCGGGGTTTTTTGGGGGATGGGACCTATGGGGCCTATGATTGGCAGGAGAGGGTGGGCAGAGGGTGCGGGCGTCCAAAATACAAGTGGCGCAACCCGGGCGCGAGAGCAACTGTCGCGTGGGACCAGCCGGCATATTCTCTGGGCGTCGATTGCCGTTGATAACGGCTCTGTGTCTGCGGTAAGGTCGCGCGTTTTAGCCGGGAAAACGCTCCATCATCTGTCCAACTACGAAATGCCCATGAGATTTGCCACCGTTCCGTCACTGCTCGCTGCGCTGCTGTTGGGTGCATTGCCCTTGTTAGCCCAGGATCAGATCAAGGTGGGCGAATTTGCGTCGATGACGGGCGGTAACGCCAGTTTTGGCCAGAGTTCCCATAATGGGACGGCGCTTGCGGTGGATGAGATCAATGCGGCGGGCGGGTTGCTGGGGAAGCAGATTGACCTTATCACGGAGGATGACCGCTCGGTGGCGGGCGAGCCGTCGACCATTGTCCACAAGCTGATCTCCGAGGATAATGTCATCGCGGTGCTGGGCGAGGTTGCGTCCTCGAAGTCGCTGGAGGCGGCGCCGATCTGCCAGGAGAGCAAAGTCCCGATGATCTCGCCGGCTTCCACCAATGCGAAGGTGACGCAGGTGGGTGATTACATTTTCCGCGTCTGCTTTATCGATCCGTTCCAGGGGAAGGTGATGGCGAAGTTTGCGCTCTCGAAGGGGTGGAAGAATGTGGCGTTGCTGACCGATGTGAAGGAGGACTACAGCGTCGGACTCGCGAACGCCTTCCAGGAGGCGTTCACGGCGGGTGGGGGGACGATTTGCAAGGTCTCGGAGTACAGCACGGGGGACAAGGATTTCCGGGCGCAGATCACGGCGATCAAAGCTTCACAACCGGATGCGATTTTTGTTCCCGGTTATTATGGGGAGGTGGCGCTGATCGCGCGGGAGGCGCGGCAATTTGGGATCAAGGCGCCGCTGCTGGGCGGGGATGGGTGGGTGGGCGAGTCGCTGCTGAAGGTGGCCGGGCACGCGCTGGACGGGTGCTTCTTCTCGAACCATTACTCGCAGGACGATCCCTCGCCGGTGATCCAGAACTTTTCGAAAACCTACGAGGCCAAGTATGGGTCGAAGCCGGACGCCATGGCGGCGCTGGGGTATGACTCGGCGAAGATCCTCGCGGATGCCATCCAGCGGGCCGGGACCACGGACGAGCCGAAGCTGCGCGATGCGATTGCGGCTACGAAGGATTTCAAGGGGGTGACCGGCGACATCACGCTGGACGCCGACCGGAACGCCAGCAAGGCGGCTGTGATTCTCACCATTGCCAATGGCGGCTTCCAATTCGTCCAGCGCGTCGCACCTTGATCCGCTCCACGCGTCTTGTGAGCGGAATGCAGGAGGGCTGAGGGAATGATCGAGTTCCTTCAGCAGCTCATCAATGGGCTCTCCCTCGGGGCGATCTACGCCCTCATCGCGCTGGGGTACACGATGGTGTACGGGGTGCTGCGGTTCATCAATTTCGCGCACGGGGATGTGTTCATGATCGGGGCGTTCGCCGGTTTGTACCTGGCGCCGATCGTGATGAAGACGTCCAATGGGAATCCATCGTGGACTGGGATGTTCGTGATCCTGGTGCTGGCGATGATTATTTGCGCTATCCTCGGGATCATCATTGAAAAGCTGGCGTACCGACCGCTGCGGGACCGGCCGCGGTTGACGGTGCTCATTACGGCCATTGGTGTGTCGCTCTTTCTTGAGAATTTCGGGCAGTATGCATTCGGAGTGGATCCGCAGTCGTTCCCGGATCTGATCGGCGATCAGCCGATCAATATACCGGCATCGTGGGGAGCATTGAGCAACCTGACGATCATGGAGAGCCAGGTGCTGGTGTTTGCGGTGACGATCTTCCTGCTGATTGGGCTGCATTTTATTGTGAAGAAGACGAAGCTGGGGATGGCGATGCGGGCGCTCTCGGTGAATCCGGTGGCGACATCGCTGATGGGGGTGAACAACGATGTGGTGATTTCGTTTACGTTCGGGCTGGGGTCGGCGCTGGCGGGGGCGGCGGGCATTCTGATTTCCATCCAGCAGCCGTCGATCGATCCGTTGATGGGCTTGCAGCCGGGGATCAAGGCATTCGTGGCGGCGGTGCTGGGAGGCATCGGGAATCTGCCGGGCGCGGCGCTGGGGGGGATATTGCTGGGGGTGATCGAGACGCTGGTGGTGGGGTATAGCGACCGGCTGCACATTCCGTCGGGGTATCGCGACGCGGTTGCGTTTTTTCTGCTGATCATCATCCTGCTCTTCAAGCCGACGGGCCTGCTGGGCAGGGTCGAACGGGAGAAGGTCTGATGTTTGAGCGGACCAAGGCCACGCTGCTTGCCACCCTCGCGGTCATCTTTGTGGCGTCGCGATTTTCCGGCCACATCGGGCCTTATTATTACGACATTATTCTTTCGATCGGGATCAATATCATCCTGGCGACCAGCCTCAACCTGGTGAATGGGTATACGGGGCAGTTTTCGCTGGGGCACGCGGGGTTTATGTCGGTGGGGGCTTATGCGGCGGCTTCGTTTACGAATTTAGCGCTGCCGGTGCTATCGGCGCTCAAGCCGCTGGGCGGGTTTCTTTCGGTTTCCATTTACTTTGGGCTGGCGCTTTTCCTCGGCGGGTTGGCGGCGGGAATGGCGGGGCTGCTGGTGGGGATTCCATCGCTGCGGCTGAAAGGGGATTACCTGGCCATCGTGACGCTTGGGTTCGGCGAGATCATCAAGGTTATCATTGAGAACGTGGATGCGGTCGGTGGGGCGCGCGGGCTTTCGGTTGATGGGCATTATACGAATCTCTTTTGGGTATTCGCGATGGCGGCGCTGACGATCTATGTGGTGCTGAACCTTGTGAATTCCACTTACGGACGCGGCTTCCTAACCGTGCGGGACGACGAGATCGCGGCGGAGGCGATGGGGATTAATACGACGAAATACAAGGTGCTCGCGTTTTCGGTTGCCGCGGGGTTTGCGGGAGTTGCGGGCGGATTGTATGCGCACGACAAGCAATTCATCACCGCGGACGGGTTCGGATTTTTGAAATCGGTGGATATCGTGACGATGGTGATCCTGGGGGGAATGGGGAGCACGTGGGGTGTGGTGTTTGCGGCCAGTCTGCTCACGATCCTGCCGGAATGGCTGCGCTCGCTGGCGGACAGTCCGCTGCTGCCGCATTGGCTGGGCGGATTGCTGGCCAACCGGATGATCCCTTACTCGCTGCTGCTCATCCTGCTGATGCTGCTGCGGCCGCAGGGGCTGTTTGGCGGGATCAATCTCAAACGGAAGAAGGCATGAGCGAGAAGGAGCCGCTGCTGGATTTGCGCGACGTGACCGTTCAGTTTGGCGGGCTCAAGGCGGTGTCGGGATTTAATTTCAGCATTCGCCACGGGGAGCTTGCGGGGCTCATCGGACCCAATGGCGCGGGGAAGACGACTATCTTTAACTTGATTACCGGAGTGTATAAGCCGACAAGCGGAGCGATCTTGTTTGAGAGGAAGGCTGTTGCCGGGAAGAAGCCGTATCTTATTACCAAGCGCGGGATCGCACGGACGTTCCAGAACATCCGGCTTTTTGGGTCGATGACGGTTTTTGATAATGTCCGGTCGGCTTTCAATATGCACTTGCGGCATGGGATTTCGCACGCGCTCTGGAGGGGGAAGGGATTCCGGGCGGAGGAGGTGCGAATTGACAAGGAGGCGGAGGAATTGCTGAAGATTTTTCACCTTGAGAAGTTGCGGGATGCGGCGTGTACGAGCCTTTGTTACGGCGACCAGCGGCGGCTGGAGATTGTGCGGGCACTGGCGACGCGGCCGAAATTGATCCTGCTGGATGAGCCGGCCGCTGGGATGAATCCGACGGAGAAGACGGAATTGATGGAGTTGATCCGGTTTGTGCAGGAGAAATTTGAAATCGCGGTGTTGCTGGTGGAGCACGATATGAGGGTGGTGATGGGGATATGCCAGAGAATCGCGGTGCTGGATTATGGGGTGAAGATTGCGGAGGGGAGTGCGGAGGAGGTTAAACACGATCAGGCGGTGATCAGGGCGTATTTGGGGGTGGAGGATGAAGTGTAAGTTCAACTACACGTTGTCGCGCCATGCTTGAGACCAAGAACTTAAAAGTCGCATATGGATCCATAACGGCGATCCATGATTTGAGTATTAGTGTGCCGAAGGGTGGCATCGTGACGCTCATTGGGGCGAATGGGGCGGGTAAGTCGACCACGCTTCGCGCCATTTCCGGAATCCTGCGATCATCGGGCGGTTCGATCCATTTCGAGGGTGAAGACATTACGCATCTTCCTCCGCACAAGATCGTGGAGCGCGGGCTGTCGCAAGTCCCTGAGGGGCGGATGATTTTCCCTAACCTCACGGTGCGCGAAAATCTTGAGATGGGGGCTTACCGCCGCAAGGACCGGAAGGCGTTCGGGAAGGATTTTGATTACATCTTCTCGATTTTTCCGCGACTAAAAGAGCGGGAGAAGCAAGTTGCCGGTACACTTTCGGGCGGTGAGCAGCAGATGCTGGCGATAGGGCGTGCGCTGATGAGCAAGCCGAAATGTCTTATGCTCGATGAGCCGTCGCTCGGTATTGCACCGATTCTTGTTCGGACGATTTTTGAAAAGATCACGGAGATCAATCGGGAGCTTGGGTTGACGGTTTTGCTGGTTGAGCAAAATGCGAATCTTGCGCTGAAAGTTTCGCATCGAGGCTATGTGCTGGAGACTGGCAATGTGATTCTCGAGGATACGTCCGAGGCGCTCCGGGCCAATGCGCGGGTCCGGGAAAGTTACCTCGGCGGGGGTTGAACGAATTCCCTTCCATCCGAATTACTTGCCTTTCAGGAATCCCACCAACCGGCATCCTTGCGGCGGACGTTTAGTTGTCGACGACGGGAGTTTCGTTGAACGTGATCGCCCCGTCGTATTGTGGACCGTAATCACCGGCGAGGTAAGCCGCTTTGACTGCGTTCGACCCTGCGGCACTGATGTCGGTGTAGGCGGTGTTGACAGCCGCTTGCTCCGCAGCGTTGAGGCCAACCGCGGAAGCCAGAAGGGCATTCTTGATTGCCAGCTCGACAGCCGCGAGGTTGGTCGCCCAGGTGCTGCTGGTCGTGTAGGGAGTCGGATTGGTGTTGTTCGCCGACTCGAGGGAGGCGATGACGTAACCGTAGATATCGCCAGAGGCCGCGGGGTCATATGTCGCAGCGGCAGCGGCCACCTGCTCCACGTAGGTCAGGATCGCCGCGCTGTAGGCGAACGAGGAGAGCCTGTTGGTGAAGATGCTTGCGATGCCGGCACCGGCCCGGTTGGACGTGCCGCTGACCAGGGAGGCCAGCGAACCGGCGATCGTTGAGTCGTAGTAAGCGTAGAGTTGATAGGTGCCGGAAACCAGCGCCGTGCTGGCCGAACTGTCGGCAGCGAAGCCGAAGGCGGTGTAGGCGGCGGTATCGTTCAACTCCGTCTGGGCAAGGGTGGCATCACTTTCGAAGGACTGCACACCGGCGGTGAACGCAGTGGCGGTTCTGGCCACCGAGATCGCCACGGTGCCGGTATTGAAGTTCTTCGTGAATTGCGACGCTGCGTCAACTGCGGCGCCGATTGAGCCGCTCAAGTAGGGGTTCTGACCGGTGGCGGCCGCAGTGGCGATCGGATTCGCGTAAGTGACGGCGCTGGCGGTGAGGTCGAATGCGTAGTAGTAGGCCGTGGTGGGCGCGGAGGACTGCGGGTTCTGGCTCAGGGTCGTGGGGACATCGAGAGCGATGGTGGCGGTGCCGACAGAGCCGGACAACTCGGCGCCGAATGCTCCAACGAAGGATCCGTTGATCGTAGCCTCGGCAGTGATCCCGAGATAGCTGCCGCTCACCTGGGCACCGATCACGGCATTGACAATGCTGGGGATGTACGGCTCGTCCGGTGTCGGATTTGGATTGCCATGCTTTCCGGTGTCGGCCGCGGAAAGCGGATAGGCGGCGTCAATGGCCAGAGTCTGCTCATCGGTTACGAGTTGTGTACCAGTCGCAGTCTCGTCCGCGGCGATGGCGCCGGTCACATCGGCTACATTCTGGGGAATGTCCAGAACGGTTCCGCCAGGCGGCGGGTTGAAGTAGCCGTCCACACCAGCTTCCTCGTCAGCGAGCAGGAAGCCGAGGTCCGTACGGACAAGGTCGGAGGAGAGTTTCCTACCAATAATGCTGACGATTATGGCGTCCACGTGGCTTGATGCATCCGCGGAGGGATTGGCGTCAATCAGGTCCTGGCACAGCACCTCGAGCTCAAGGTCGGTGGATCCGGGCGCATTGCAAATTGCAGTGGTGACCGCCGCGTAGTTGGAAGTGGAGGTGACCAACGCGACCTGGAAGCCAGTGACCGGGGCCAAGGTAGGTTGCGCTCCGGCGGCTGAGCCGGAGATCAAGGCAACCGTAGCCGGGCTGGAGGAGAACTGCTCCGCACCCTCGGCTGCCAGGTACGGGGTATCCGGACCGAGGACGGCGTTGGAAGCGAAAATCCCCACGGTCTTCGCAGCGGTGCTGGTGGAGCTCTCGGAGAGCGCATTCTGCTCAACGGTGGTGGCTGTCAGGATGGCGGTCGCACCGGAGAAGAGTTCGGCCACACCGGCGGCATCGTCAGCCTGAAGGGCGGGCGTCGCATTGGAGCCCCCGATCTGAGCCTGCGCGGCGGCGAGGGCGATCTCTGCGTAGAAAGAACCGGTGATGAAGGCGTATGAGGGATTCGCGGCCACCTTCTTATAGCCAAACTCCGCTTCCCAAATGGGAAATGCGGCGTACTCGGTGGTGGTCGTTGCAGTGGTACCCTGAAGCGAATCTGAGTAGGGAAGCGTCGCCTCAATGGCTTGCGTCGCCGCCGGGACCAGGTTGATGTCACTGATCGGAAGCGTGATGCTATTCACGGTTTCAAGTCCGGCAAGCTGGTCGGCAAACAAGTATGCAAGAGTGTACTTTGATGAGTCGGCAGTCAGACTCGCCGCAGCCGCACCTGCGATTGCAGCGGCTTGATTAGGCGAAGTGGACAGCATATCCTGCGCTACGGCAATACGTGAGGCGTCCGGAAGGGTAGGAACCCGAACGATGCTGGCCGTAATGGCAGCTGCGTAAGTGGTGCCGCTGGTGCCCAGTCCATTCATCACGTCAACCGCCACATAAGTGGCAAAGGCCGGCTCCACAGCGGTAACGCTGCCCGAAATGGCAGCAGAAGCCGCCGGGAAGTCAATGGCCGCCTGCTCGGCCAATTGACCGGAGTACTTGTAGAAAGAAGGGGCGAAGGCGGCAGCGATCTGAGCCGCGGACGATGAGAGGTCGATGCTCTCGAGGCTGGCATTCTCTACATAAGTGCCGCTGGCCAGGGCGCCAAGGCCGACACTGGCCGCTATGGCCGCCTCGCCTGCGGGTGTGGGAGTGTAAGAGGAACCACCCTGAACCGGCTGGACCGCAATCGCTTCGGCAACCAGCGGGATAATCCCCGGATTATCATCAGCAGTGCCCTTGCCGGCGATCGCGGCGTAATATTCAGCGTAGATACCAATTTCATTCTGGAAGCCGGTCAGCGTGGCTCCGGTGGATGCCAGATTGGCCGCATTCGCGGCCGCGACCTGCGGAATTGCCGTGGGGGCGCCATTTTGATCAACGGCGATGCCCTCGAAATACGCCAGATCCTCCAGGCCGGTATCGCCGCCGAGGATTCCTGTCAGGCGCGAGTTGCTAGAAATGGTGTACGCAATCTGGTAGGCGTAGGTGCCGCCGGATTGGGTCAGAGGCACCGGGCCAATCGCAGTAACCCCGGTGCCACCGAAGAGGTCGGTGATCAGGGTCGGATAGAAATTCGCATCCGAAGGAGCAGGCACATGACCCTTCGCGGTCGTCACTGAAGTCGGAAGCGTATTGAGGATGAAGGTGATATCCGAATCCAGCGTTGTAATCGTGATGGTGGACGCATTGAAGGAACCTGACTCCGCAAGCGTTGCCTGGCTGAGCTCCGCGCTCGTGGCTTGGGACAAAAGGAAGGTGCCCGAAGTGGATGTGCTGCCGGTCGCGGCCTGAAGGTCCGCGATCAGGGCGGTTGATTGGGCGTTGGAGACGCAGGTGAAGGCGAAGGTCCCAAGGAACAGGGCAAGCGCGAGGAATATGCGCGGGATGAGGCGAAAGCGGGTGTGTTGATTGCCAATGTCTTTCATACCGTACAAAGAGTTGAGTGTTACGCCCTCACGCGAGAGGTCCGGGGCGCCTCTCACGGATACCCGCAGGTTAGCGAATGCGCGTCCGCGCAGCAATAAAATTATCATCGGCTCAATGTTACGATTTGGGACGTGGTTGTGCCTCCAACAACATCTTGTCCCCCGCTCCGGGCGCGTTACATTGGAGGGATGGAGCTGATTAAGAAGCATTTCACCCTCGATTTCTGGCCGGAGAGCGGCTGGTACGAAGGACGGCTGCGCGAGATTCCGGAGATTCTGAGCCAGGGGCAGAGCCTGGAGGAGCTGGAGGAGCATGTGCGCGAAGATTGCGCGGAACTGCTGCTGGATGAGGAGTATGCGCGGGATCACGGCTATGCGCACCTGGATCCGGCGGATGTGCGCAATGCGGACATTACGGTGGTGGAACTGAATCGCTACCAGGCGGCGTGCGCGCAGCTCCAAGCGCTGTCGCCGGAGCGGGCGGAAAAGGTATTTGCCTACATCGAGGACCTCGTGGACCTGGAAGCGCTGGAGCGCCGCGCGGATGCGGAGGATGCGACGCGCCGGAACGAGGAATTCGGCGGCGAGGAAGAATGGTAGATGAGCCGCCAGTATACGCTCAACCGGACGGCGGCGCCGTCGCTGCACATCGATTACGCGGCGCTCCTCAATCCGCAGCAGCACCAGGCGGTGACGGCTGCGCCGGGGCCGGCACTGGTGATCGCGGGTGCGGGGAGCGGCAAGACGCGGACGTTGACTTATCGGGTAGCTTATTTAGTTGAGAATGGGGTGAGCCCAGGGAGCATCCTGCTGCTTACTTTTACCAACAAGGCCGCGCGGGAGATGCTGGATCGGGTGACGGCGCTGGTGCCGAACGATCTTACGGGGCTCTGGAGCGGGACGTTCCATTCCATCGGCAATCGGATCCTGCGGATGCACTCGGAGGCGGCGGGATTCCGGCCCGGGTTCTCGATCATGGATCGGGAGGATCAGCAGGATATGGTCGATTCTGTCATTGCGAGCGCGGGCATTGATACAAAGGACAAACGTTTTCCGAAAGGGGAGGTGCTCGCGGATATCTATTCGTTTGCGATCAATACGAGCCGGAGTATTGGCGAGGTGCTGGCGGAGAAGTATCCCTATTTTGTCCCGCTTGAGGCGGAGATAGCGTCACTGCAGAAGAAATACGAGGAGCGGAAGCGCTCGGCGAACTCGCTCGATTTTGACGATCTGCTGGTGAAGCCGCTGCGGATGCTGGAGAGCACGCCATCGATCGCGGAGCATTACCAAAACCGGTTCCAATTCATCCTTGTGGATGAGTACCAGGATACCAATCGGATTCAGGCGGAGTTTATCGATATCCTGGGGGCGCAGCATCAGAATGTGATGGTGGTGGGCGATGACGCGCAGGCGATCTACTCATGGCGCGGGGCCGATTTTCAGAACATCCTGGATTTTCCGAAGCGGTATCCGAAGGCGGTGGTGTACAAGATCGAGACCAATTACCGCAGCGTGCCGGAGGTATTGAATGTGGCCAATGCCGCCATCGCGGGGAATGTACAGCAATTCCGCAAGGAGCTGCAGGCATCGCGGGAGGGGGGGCATGCAAAGCCGGGGTTGGTGCCGCTGCAGGATAGCAATCAGCAGGCGCAATTTGTGGCGCAGCGCATCCTGGAGCTGCGGGACGAGGGGATGGACCTCAATGAGATGGCGGTGCTCTACCGGGCGCATTATCACTCGATGGAGTTACAGATGGAACTTACGCGGCATGGGATACCTTTTGCGATCACGAGCGGGCTGCGGTTCTTTGAGCAGGCGCATGTGAAGGATGTGGCGGCATTCATGAAATACGCGGTTAATCCGCGCGACGAGGTGGCATTCAAGCGGATGGCGCGGCTGCTGCCGGGCATCGGGGCGCGGTCCGCGGAGGAGTTGTGGGCGGGGGTTTATCCGAGGCTGGGCGAGGAAGTTGCGACGGACGAAGATGCGACGCCGGCGTTTGAGACCTTTACGAACCTGCTCTTTGACCAGAAGGTGCCGGCCAAGAGTCGCAAATCGTGGCAGCAGCTTGTTTATACGCTTGATGAGATTGCGCCGCATGGCCGTGCGAAACCGCCGGCGGAGATGATCGAAGGGGTGATCGAGGCGGTGTATGACGACTATCTCAAGGCGAAGTTTCCCAATTATGAGCAGCGGCGCGAGGACTTGCAGGTGTTGCAGAATTATGCGCGGCAATATGAGAAGACGGCGGAGTTTCTGGATCAGCTTGCGCTGGTAAGTTCGCTGGAGACAGAGGGGGAACTGGGGGCTCGAGATGAGGATGACGAGAGGGTTAATCTTTCATCGGTCCACCAGGCAAAGGGGCTGGAGTGGCGGGCTGTATTCGTGATATGGATGGCGGATGGGATGTTTCCCAGCTCGCGCTCGCTGGAATCGGCGGCGGCCATTGAGGAAGAGAGGCGGTTGTTCTATGTGGCTGTCACAAGGGCCAGGGATGAGCTGTACCTGACTTACCCGCTGATGAAGTTGAATGCGGGCTATGGGGAGATGTTTCAGCGGCCGTCGCGGTTCCTGGGTGAGGTGCCGACGGCGCTGATGGAGGAGTGGAGTGTGAGCTGAGGGGACGGAAGTGGAATAACTGCGGGGTCAACCCCCGCATGGGCCACCGGCCCATCGCTACAGGAATCGGGCTGCGCGCCTACTGAGTGGCCTGAACGGTCTTCCGGTTGTGATCGTCGAGCTTGTTGAAGAACGGGATGTTCGCGAGCAGGTAGCTGCCTTTCAGCGCGTGCCATGAGGCTGAGTTGCCCGATTGCGGGGCTTCGGCGATCGCAGGCAGCGGTGAGGCTGCGGCTATGTCCGATGGTTTCACCGTGGCAGGGGCAGGGTTTTCCGGGCGCGAGGAGGGTTTTGAAGCAATTAAACTTGGTCCAACGGAGGGAACGGATTTTTCCTGTTCGGGCGGCTTGTCATTGACTGCCGGCGCCGGTGCGGGGGCGGGCGGCGCGAGCTTCGGCGCCCGGTAGCGGTGCATGTGGGGGAGTTTGTCCGGGATAATGGAAACGACGGTGCCGACGGGGATGGCGTCGAAGAACTGGATGACATCCTTTGAACGCATGCGGATGCAACCCCAGCTTACCGGGGTGCCGATGGTGCGCTCCTCGGGTGTGCCGTGGATATAAATGCCACGGCTCAGGGCGTTCTTGTTTTGCGGCTCGAGGCCGTCGAGCCAGATCACGCGGGTGACAATGGGATCGCGGCCGGGCGCATTGACGGGAAGCACCTCGCCGGTGGGAGAACGATGCCGAATGACTGCGCCGGGCGCGAGGCCATCGCCGATCTTGTCATAGACGCGTAACTGGCCCAGCGGGGTTTTGTAGCTGCGGAATTGATCGCCGGTGCCGAAACGGGAAGTGGAGATGGGGAAGCGCTCCACCAACTGGCCATCCTTGACGACGGCAAGTCTTTGATCCGGGACACTAATGAGGACCTGGAACGGCGGGGCGGGAGTTTCCGTTGCGCGGGCCTGGGTGAGAGCGACCAGGGCGACAATGACGAGTGCCAGCAGGGGGCTGGCTATTAACGATTTCAAGCTGTTCAATCTTTTCGGGATTTCCTGCTACGGCGCTGCATTTAATCAATATATTGTGCAAATTCAACCAAAACTTCCTCGAATTATACAATTGTAATGTTGCACACTTGCGTGGACCAGCGGAAGCGCCCGGCACTTACTCGAATGCAATCACCCTCGTCCATCCTTGTCGTTCGCGATCTGGTGAAATCCTATGGGCAATTGCGCGCGGCCGATGGCGTCTCATTCGAGGTTACTGGCGGAGAAATATTCGGATTGCTGGGGCCGAACGGGGCGGGGAAGACCACGGTCATTGAATGCGTGCTGGGGCTGCGGCAGCCGGACTCGGGGGAGATTCGCATCGGCGGGCTCGACGCGCGCGGGCATTCCAATGCGGTCAAGCGGCAGATCGGGGCGGTGCTGCAATCGACCGCACTGCAGGATGCGATCACGCCACGCGAAGCGCTGGAGCTGTTCGGCGCGTTCTATCCCGATGCGTTGCCGGCGGGAGAATTGCTGGAGCGGTTTGGACTTACCGCAAGGGGCGGAAGCCGTTTTGAGACGCTCTCCGGTGGAGAGCGCCAGCGGCTGGCGTTGGCGCTGGCTTTTGTGAATCAGCCGTCGCTGCTGGTGCTGGATGAACCGACCAGCGGCCTCGACCCGCAGGTGCGACGCGGGCTTCACGACATGATCCGAACCTTTCGTGCGGAAGGACGGGCGGTATTATTGACCACTCATTATATCGAGGAGGCTCATGCGCTCTGTGATCGCATTGGTATTCTGCATCGCGGGCGCATTGTGGCGGCGGGGACGCCGAATGAGTTGATTGCGCGCTCGATGTCCCATACCCGTCTCATTGTTCGCGCGGCGCGCCCGCTGGATGCCGGGGCGCTTGCCGGATTGCCCGGTATTGATGGAGTGGAAGTGCGTGACGGCGCGGTCTCGATGGAAATTGGCGAGACGGGTCCGGCGATTATTGAACTGATGCGGCACCTTGCCGTTACAGGCAATGAATTGGTCGATCTGCAAGTAAGGAAACCGTCGCTGGAGGATGTCTTCATTCAACTTACCGGCGGGGAAGGGGATGCGGCATGAAAGGGATTTGGGCGCATTTGATCCTGACCTTGCGGTTGAATTTCCGCGCGCGCCAGGCGCTGGTGTATGGGTATCTGGTCCCGATTTTCTTCCTGATCGCATTTGGCAGCGTGTTTCATTCGTCGGTGCCGCCGCTGCTGCATGAGATGGGGCAATTGGTAACCATTACCATCCTTGGGGGCGCATGTTTTGGGATGCCGACATCGATGGTGAGCGAGCGGGAGCGCGGGGTGTGGCGGCGTTACCGGCTGCTGCCGGCATCGACGGGCGGGCTTATTGTCAGTGCAATGGTGGCGCGGTACCTGATTGTGCTGCTGGCGGTGATCATGCAGTTCTGCCTTGCATGGTGTCTCTACCGCACGCCGTTTCCGGCGGAGCCGGTCCAGATGTGGATTGCTTACTCGGTGGTTTGTTTTGCGTTTCTGGGGATGGGATTGGTGATTGCGATGCTGGCGGATGCGGTGCCTGCGGTGCAGGCGCTGGGGCAGGCGATTTTTTTGCCGATGATCATGATTGGCGGGGTGGGTGTGCCGCTTCGCGTTTTGCCACCCTGGGCGCAGCATGTGGCGGGGTATCTGCCGGGGACTTATGCGGTGGAGTTGCTCGATGCGTGTTATTTGCCGGAAAACGGGGGGATTGGGCGGAGTAAGTTTGAGATCGCGGCGTTATTGGTTATCGGGATTGCGGGGTGTGTCGCGGGGTCGCAGATGTTTCGCTGGGATCCGGGACAGCGATTGCAGCCGGGGGCGAAGGGATGGATCGCGGTGGCGCTAGCTGGATGGGCTGCGGTGGGGTTGACGGCGGAATTTAATGGGCGGCTTGCGAAGCCGGTTAGTTCTCCTGCGCCTATTAAGGAACCGTGGCGGGATGTTACCCAGGATGAGATCAACCATGTCAGTTTTGCTGATTTACCACCGGATGACGGAGTAGTTGCGCCTGTGGACCGGAGTCTCGCGGATGTGCCGGCGGCGTCGCGGGACCGGGTATCGGGGATCACGAGGATGTTATGGGATTGGTCACCGGGGCAGCAGGGGAATCTTCCGCAACGGCTGCGCAATTTGCTATCCGCAGCGGCGGTGGCGGATGTGCTGGAGGATCCGGACGAGGGGGCGATTGGTTACGTGGTGCTCGATGCGGCGCGCAGGGAGGCGCCGGATCCGGAGCTTGAGAAGGCACTTACTTATATCATCGAGCATCCCGGTGATGGCGCGGTTTTTACCCAAGTACCGGAACTGGGCATCCATGGGCAGATTACCGAACAGGCTTCGCGAGAGCGGACGGGGATGTATGCGGCGAAGTTATTGAAGCGGATTTTGGGGAAGTGAGGACGCATGGGGCCCTGGGGGAAGGCGTCACCGTTTCGGAGAGATGGGACTAATGGGACCTACGAAGGCAGGGGGTGCGCTCTCTCGCACAGTGTTCTTCCTATTTTCCAACCTTTACGCCACGTATTCGCGAACGATGATGGTGGCGTTGTGGCCGCCGAAGCCGAAGGAGTTGTTGACGGCGATGCGGACTTTTTTCTCGCGGGCTTTGTGCGGGGTGTAATCGAGATCGCACTCGGGGTCCGGGTTATCGAGGTTAATCGTGGGCGGAACGATGGAATCGCGGATTGCGAGGGCGCAGACGGCGGTCTCCACGGAGCCGGCGGCGCCGAGGAGGTGGCCGGTCATTGATTTGGTGGAGCTGACGAGCAGTCCATTGTGGGCGTGTGCGCCGAAGGTGGCCTTGATCGCCTTGGTCTCGCAAATATCCCCGACGCCGGTGGAGGTGCCGTGGGCGTTGATGTAATCGACTTCGTCCGGGTTGATCCGGCCGCGCTCCATCGCCATGCGCATGCAGCGCGAGGCGCCTTCGCCATCGGGCAGGGGCGAGGTCATGTGGAAGGCATCCGCGCTGAGGCCGTAGCCGGCGATCTCGCAATAAATGGGCGCGCCACGCTGGAGGGCGTGCTGGAGCTCCTCGATGAGGAGAATGCCGGCGCCTTCGCCCATGACGAAACCGTCGCGGTCGCGGTCAAATGGGCGCGAAGCCTTTGTGGGCTCATCGTTACGGGTGGAGAGCGCCTTCATCGCGCCGAATCCACCGATGCCGAGCGGGATGACTGTCGCTTCCGCACCGCCGCAGAGGAAGACATCGGCCTCGTCATAGCGGATCATGCGCGAGGCCTCGCCGATGGCGTGGCAGGCGGTGGCGCAGGCGGAGACGGTGGCGAAATTCGGCCCCTGGAGATTGTACTCCATCGAGACGAAGCCGCTGGCGATGTTGGAAATCATCATCGGGATCATGAACGGCGAGATGCGGCTCGGCCCCTTGGTGATGAGGATGGTGTGTTGATCGGCCAGGGATTTCAGGCCGCCGATGCCGCTGCCGATGATGCACCCGAACCGGTCCGGGCGGGCGTAGCTCTCCGGTTCAATCTTTCCATCCTCAAGCGCGAGTTTGGAGGCCGCCATCGCGAACTGGGTGTACCGGTCTGAGCGGCGGATGTCCTTGACGTTCTTGTAATATTTCGTGGCGTCAAAATTTCTGACCTCGCCGGCGATTTTGCAATCGTAGTCCGTGATATCGAACTGCTGGATGGGGCCGATGCCGCTGGTGCCGGACGTGAGATTGCTCCAGAATGTCTGGAGATCATTGCCCACAGGCGTGATGACTCCCATTCCGGTGATGACGACTCTGCGTTCTTGGGTCATAGACGGTTTGGTCACCTCAGCGAGAAACCTGCCGGGATGCAAACCGTTTTTAAGCGGATGGGCATTCGGGCGGTCGGGGGAGACCCTGAGATGAGTGGCCTTTTTATCCGGGCAATGGGAAGCGGCGGGTGAGCTCGCGGACCTGGTTGCGGATGGCGGCGATCTTCGCGGCATCGCCGGCGTTGGTGAGCGCGTCGTGGATGAGATCGGCGATATCCATCATCTCCTCCTCGAGCATGCCGCGGGTGGTGACGGCGGGGGTGCCGACGCGGATGCCGCCGCCCTTGAAGACGGAGATGGTGTCGAAGGGGATGGAATTCTTGTTCACCGTGATGCCGGCGTGATCGAGGATATCCGACGCCTCCTTGCCGTTGAGATTGCGCGGGCGCAGGTCCACGAGCATGAGGTGATTGTCCGTGCCACCGCTGACCAGGCGCCAGCCGTGGTGGGCGAGCTGGGCAGCGAGTGCCTTTGCATTGATGACGATCTGGCGCTGGTAATCGCGGAAGCCGGGCTGGAGCGCCTCGTGGAAGCAGACGGCCTTTGCCGCGATGACGTGCATGAGCGGGCCGCCCTGGATGCCGGGGAAGATCTGCGAGTCGATGCCCTTGGCGTATTGCTCGCGGCAAATGACGATGCCGCCGCGCGGACCGCGCAGGCTCTTGTGCGTGGTGGTTGTCACGAAATCGGCGTACGGCACAGGGCTGGGATGGACGCCTCCGGCCACAAGTCCCGCGATGTGCGCCATGTCGACAAAGAGCATCGCCCCCGCGGCATCGGCGATCTGGTGCATGCGGGGGAAGTCAATGATGCGGGGGTAGGCGGAAGCGCCGGCGGTGATCATCTTCGGCTTGAACTCAAGGGCTTCCTTTTCAAGCAGATCGTAATCGATGGTCTCCGTCTCGTGGCTGACGCCGTAATGGCGGACATCGAAGAAACGGCCTGAGAAATTTGCCTTATTGCCATGGGTGAGGTGGCCGCCATGGGAGAGGTCCATGGTGAGAATGCGGTCGCCGGGCTGGAGGACGGAGAAATAGACGGCCATGTTTGCCTGGCTGCCGGAGTGGGCCTGGACGTTGGCGTGATCGCCGCCGAAGATCTTGAGTGCGCGATCGATGGCGAGCTGCTCGATGACATCCATGTTTTCGCAGCCGCCATACCAGCGCCGGCCCGGGTATCCCTCAGCGTATTTATTGGTGAGGCAGGAGCCCTGCGCCTCCATTACCGCGCGGGAGGTGAAATTCTCCGAGGCGATGAGCTCGATGTTCTCGAACTGGCGCTTTGCCTCGCTGCGGATGGCGGCGAAGATCTCTGGATCGACCTGTGCGAGGGTGGGGTTATTGGAGATGGGCTTGGGAGTGGTGGTGGGCGGGGTGGTCATGGGCGCGGAGTGGTTGTCAATGAAATGCAGGAGGCTGGGCAGTGCAAGAGTGAGAATGTCCCGGGTGCGCTCGTAGGCGTCGAGCCCCTGGCCGATGGGATCGGGGATATCGAGGGTGGTGGCGGCGAGCATGGGATCGAACTCGCAAACGAGGAAGGCCTTGTCGGCAGCCTCGGGGAAAAGGAGATGGATTGTGTCCAGATGGGACCGTGTCATCGCGAAGATCCAGGTGGCCTCGGCGACAAGGTCATCGGTAAGCGGCTGGCTGCGGAACCTGGTGAGATCGATCCCGAGCCGCCGGAGGACCTCCACGGTATGGAGGCTGGGAGGCTGGCCGCGAATGGCGCTGACGCCGGCGCTGGCCACGCGGACATCGTCGCGGCCCTCCAGCATCTTGCGGAAGAGGCCTTCGGCCATGGGGCTGCGGCAGATATTGCCCGTGCAGATGAAGAGGGCGGTCTTGGGTGCGAGGTGGTCTGCCATGGAGCGAAAAAGCAAAGTGCATGGAAACGCGGAGGGGATCAAGTCTGCCGGAACAACCCTTCCCGATGGCGCCATTTTTTACCCCCTTGCCTCGATAGCGAGAGTGGAGCATCATGAGCACATGGATTTGCCGCTGAAAATTGTGGTCGAGAAACATTCTGACGGCTATGTGGCCTATCCGCTGGGCCTTGCACGCGGTGCGGTTGTGGGCCAGGGGGATACCTACGAAGCTGCTTTGTCCGACGTTCGTTCTGCGATTGCGTTTCATGTTGAAACATTTGGGATCGCGGCGCTGGCCGCTGCCGGGGAAGACCCAGTGCTCGAAGCGTTTGTTGCCGAGACGGCTGTTCCCGCCTGATATCTTTGGCTGTCTGCCATGGCCCGGTTTCCAGTTGATGCGCCTCAGGATCGGGTTTTGCGCGCATTAAAGAGGCTTGGTTTTGAGGTGGTTCGAGTTGGCAATCATATCGCACTCGCCCGGACCGAATCCGACGGCACCTCGACGCCAATGACATTACCTGGGCACCAATTGATCAAGGGTTCTACATTGCGAACGGTGCTGACTCAGAGCGGTATCGCACGGGACGACTTTATTCGAGCCTATGAGCAGGCCTAGCTTCCGCGGAGTTGATACTCTCGATTTTGCCTGTTTCGGCCTTGTGAAGAATGGATGGCGATTTTAAGCTAAAGGCTTGGACCTCCCGATTTCGACCGAGGATCTGACGCGGCTGTACCGCTTTGCCCTGTTGCTGACGGGGGAGGAAGGGGTGGCGCAACAGGTTCTATACGACGCCTGCGTGGATGCTGCCGCGCGCCTGGGCACCTATCGTAACGAGGACCAGCAGGTGGCGTGTCTCATGGGGGCGATCCGGCAGAAGGCAAAGACGGGGACGGCACCGGCAGCTGGGGATGGGCGGGCGCTCATCCGGGCATTTGCGACGCTGCCGGAAGAGGAGCGGGTCGTGCTGGCGGGGCTTTATACGGGGCTGCTCCCAGCGCGGCTGCTTGCGGAGGCTTTGAAAATATCCCTTGAGGATATGGGCCGGGCGCTCAAAAGCGGCCGGGAGCGGCTGGAGCGGGCCGGCTTGCAAATGGGTGAACCCACCTTGGAGCAAGCCCTGTGAAGAGCGAAGAGGCGGCGGTATACATGCAGTGCCATTGTGCCGGCCTGCCCGGCACGGAGGATCCGCGCATTGCCAAGGCGGTGCGCGTGGCGCAGAAGGACCCGGGTCTGAAGCCCGCGCTCGCTCGTCAAATGGAGATGGACGGGCGCAATCTTGGCGCGCTGGAGCAGGTGATGCTGCCGCCGGCTTTTCCCGCCAGGCTCGCCGCAGGGCATGCCGCCGCGGCGCGTCCGCTAGCCGGCAAGGCATTCTTTTTGCAACCGGTGGTCCTTGCCATCGTCATCGGGGCGATCGTGCTGCTGGGGTGGGGCGCGGTATCGCTCTGGAATCGCGCGCAGGATTTTCCCGGCAAGGACAACCTGATGCAGATGGTGGAGGTTAATGACGAGATGACCGGAATGGAAATGGAGCCGAAAAAGGATAGCGCCGCGGCGCTCGACGATTGGTTTTTCGACAAGTACGGGTTTGAGGATTATTACCTGGCGCCTGGTTTTGAGAATTACCAGACGGCCGGTGCGCGGCTGTTCAAGCAGGCTGGGCAGGCGGTGGCGCAGGTTGCCATCCCGGACCACAACATGGTTTTCTTCAGCTTCAAGGCGGAGGATTTCGGCGTGACCCTGCCAAATGACCAGTGGCGCACCTTCCGCGATGGCGACTGGGTTGCCGCCGTGGTGCAGCACGACGACGAGTGCTTTATGGTGACGTTCCGGGGGTCGGCATCGGATATGGATTCATTGCTCCAGGGGCTGAAGAAGTAGGCTGCGGCGCCGGATGGAGCGCCGGGAGAACCCTCAACATGCCGGCCACGATCGCAGCCGGGGCGATAAGCAATGGCTTGAGCAATTGGTCGGTACCCTGCGAGCCCTGGCTGATGGTGAGCCAGCCATTGGGCAGCATGGCCCCAACCGACATCAACGGGCCGGTGTGCTGATACCGGCTCATCATTTGCTGGATCGCCGCCGCCTGTGCCTGATTGGGTCCCTGCTGATTGGCGGAAAACTGGCTTTGCAATTTTTGCACCGTGTCGGCGAACAATTGCGTCACGACGGCGAAGCTGTTGCCCTGCTTCGGCAGGCCCGCGGAGAGCCTCGCGTATTCCGGCGTCTGCGTGAATCCGTGCCCCTCTTTCTGCGTGGCGACGAGCTCGCGGATGATTGTGTCATCGGTGGCGATGATGAGGTAGCCGTTCCACTGCGCGACAGAGGGACGCAGGTTGAGGGTCGGCATGATGAAGGGGACGGGCATCGTGCGCATGCGCAGGCCCGGCTCGTCGGTCTTGATGACGCCGGGGTTGCCGGCGAGCATCTTGTCCACCTGCTTGAAGATGAGATCGCCCTTCACGGAGATCAGGATGGCCAGGCGCGGCGCGGGCATCATCTCGACCTGCTGGGCGACGGGGATGGAGATGATGTTGCTGGAATCCAGTGTAATCACCGCTCCCATGGAGCCATTGAGGGAATTGAGGACGTCATCGAGTTTCAGGCCGCTGACGCCGAAAAACTGCGCCTGCCATTTATCCACGGCCTGTTTCAGCTCCGGGATGCCCGACTGCTCGGCTTCCGCGCGCAGGAAATTGATCAACTGCGCAGCGTCGAAATCGCCGAATGTCGCGGCGCTGGTATCCGCCGGAAGCATATCGACCCAGGCGAGTGGGTGAGGTGACGTTCCGTATAGCGACCAGATGATCCCGCTCCCCTGGGTGGGGTAATGATGGAGAAAGACTTTGTTACGGTAGAGGCCGGGGGCGTAATTGAAGGAACTGGCGCCGACGCCAGTGATTTCCTGGAGGCCGCTCTTCTGGATGATGTCCTTTGCAAGGGCTGCCGCTTTGTCGGCTTTGGCAATGCGCTGAGGGGTCAGGCCGGAGCCGCTGCTTAGGACCAGGTTGTGGATGGTATCCACGCCGTTCGAGAGCTTGCCCAGCCATTGGGCCGTGCTCATGTACAGGAAGAATTCGCCGCCGGGGTCGAGCTGGGAGACGACATCTCCGAAGCTGTTGGGCGTGACGGGTGCAGGCACCGTACTGGCAGCGGCGGCCGGCCGACAGGGGGTAACGATCAGCAATGCAAGGGTGGCGCCGAGTGCCGCACATTTCCGCAGGGAAGGGAATGAAACCATAAGTGGAATGGTGAACGGAGATGGATTGGAAACAAGCCTGATATCTGCACGCAGCCCTCAGAGCTTATGCACAGCCTGCACAAGATTCGTAAGGGTTTCCTTCGCGTCGCCGTAGAGCATCGCGGTCTTCTCCTTGAAGAAGAGAGGGTTCTCGAGGCCGGAGAAGCCGCGGCCTTTGCCGCGCTTGAGGACGATGGCGAGCTTTGCGTGATCGACTTCGAGGATCGGCATGCCGGAGATCGGGCTGCCGGGATTGTCGCGTGCGTCCGGGTTGACGACATCGTTTGCGCCGACGATCACCGCGACGTCGGTGGATAGGAAATCGGGGTTGATCTGCTCCAGCTCATAAAGCTCCGAGTAGGGGACATTCGCCTCTGCGAGCAGGACGTTCATGTGCCCGGGCATGCGGCCGGCGACGGGATGGATGGCGTATTTGACCGTCACGCCGCGCTCCTCCAGGGTCTCGCCCAACTCCCGGATGACGTGCTGCGCCTGCGCGGTGGCCATCCCGTAACCGGGCACGAAAACCACCTGACGGGCATAGGCGAGCTGCACGGCAGCATCGTCCAAGCTGATCTCACGCATCTCCCCGCCGGCACCGGCTCCCGCGCCCTGTGCCGATGCGCTGCCGAATGCGCCGAAGAGGACATTGGCCATCGAGCGATTCATCGCCTTGCACATCAGCACGGAGAGGATGAAGCCGGAGAATCCGTCGAGCGTCCCGGCGATGATGAGCACATTATTGCCAAGCGCAAAGCCGGTCGCCGCGGAGGCAAGGCCCGCGTAGGAATTGAGCAGGGACATGACGACCGGCATATCCGCCGAGCCGATGGGGATGACGAGCAAGACGCCGAAGACCAGCGCGAGTCCCACCATCAGATAGAACACGCCGCCGTATTGCGGGAAAAGGAAGAGCGAGATGAACGATCCGACGGTCACTACCAGCACGGTCATGTTAAAGACATTCTGCCCTTTGAAGACCAGCGGCTGGCCCGGGAGGATGCCCTGGAGCTTGCCGAACGCGATGAGGCTTCCCGTGGTCGTCAGCGAACCGAGCAGCACCTCGAAGCCGAGCGCGCCGAGTTTGAATGGCTCCAGATGTCCGCCATGCCGGTAAAACTCCGAGACGCCGACCAGCGCCGCTGCCAGCGCGCCGAAGGCATGGGAGAGGGCGGTCCGTTGCGGCATGGCCGTCATCGGAACCCATAGGCCCATGGCGAGGCCGAGGATCGAGCCGATGGCGAGGCCACCGATGATCCAGTCGTACCGGACGATCTCGTGCTGCATCAGCGTGCCGATGATCGCGATCAGCATCCCGAACTCGGCGTAAAACATGCCGCGCCGCGCGGTGTCCGGATGGCTCATCCCCTTCAATCCCATGATGAACAGGATACCGGAGAGGAGGTAGAGCAGCTCGATGACGTACTGGGGCATCGCTATTCCTTCCCGCCCTTTTTGACCGGCTCGGGCCGGCGTTTAAACATCTTGAGCATCCGGTCGGTGATGACAAATCCGCCGACGACATTGGTGGTGGCGCAGACGACGGCGGTGAATCCGAGGATGGTGCTGACTTTATTATAATTCGCCCCGGCGGCGACCAGCGAGCCGACCAATGAGATGGCCGAGATGGCATTGGTCGCGGACATGAGCGGCGTGTGGAGGAGGGGAGGGACGCGCGAGATGACCTGGTAACCAAGAAACGCCGCCAGCGCGAAGACGTAGAGCGATGGGATGAGCGAGAGGATGTTCATGATGCGAACTGCGGATGGATGACCTTGCCGCCATGAGTGAGGAGGCAGCCCTTGATGAGGTCGTTCTCGAGGTTGAGCTTCAAGGTGGAGGTCTGTTTGTCCCAGAAGTGCTCGATCAAATTACCGAGGTTGCTCGAGTACATCTCGCTCGCAGTGCGGGCGACGCGGCGCGGCATGTTCGAGATGCCGACGATATTCACGCCGTTGACATCGACTTCCTCGTCCGGACGGGAGCCTTCGACATTGCCGCCAGTTTCCACGGAGAGATCGACGACCACGCTGCCGGGCGCCATCGATTTAACCATCTCCGCGGTGAGAATGCGCGGGGCCTTGCGGCCGAAGACCTGTGCGGCGGTGATGACGATATCCGATGGCGCGCAATGCTGGGCCATGACTTCGCGCTGCATGGCGAGTTGCTCGGGTGTGAGTTCCTTCGCGTAACCTTGTGCGGTCTGGCCGGTCTCGCCGAGGTCGGCTTTCACGAAACGGGCGCCGAGCGAACGAACCTGCTCCTCGACGACCGGGCGGGTATCGAATGCCTCGATCTGCGCGCCGAGGCGCTTTGCGGTTGCGATGGCCTGGAGGCCCGCTACGCCGACGCCGATGACAAAGACCTTCGCGGGACGGATGGTTCCGGCGGGTGTGGTCATCATCGGGAGAATTTTGCCGAGCCGCTCTGCAGCGATAATGACGGAGATGTAGCCGGCGAGATTCGCCTGGGAACTGAGAGCGTCCATCTTTTGCGCCACGGTGGAGCGAGGGATCATCTGCATGGAGATGGCACTTGCGCCGCCGGCAGCCAGGGCCTGGACGAGGTCCAATTCATTGAAAGGGTCCAGATAGCTGATGTGGATGCAGCCCGGTTTTAATGCGCCAGCCTCTTCCATCGGCGGCTTGCGCAGGCGGAGGACAATGTCCGCGGCGGCCAGCGATGCGAGGCGGCCGGTGCTGATGGTGGCGCCGGCTTCGCGATAGCGGTCGTCGCTCTGGTAGATGGTGGCGCCGATGCCAGTCTCGACCTCCACTTTCAAGCCGAGCTTGATGAGCCGGGCAACGGTTGCGGGAACAAGGGGGGCGCGAGTCTCTCCCGGGTGGGTTTCCCGGGGTCCATATAGCCGCATCGCCGGAGTGTCGCTCACAGAGGGTTGGGTGCCTTAGGTGAAGAGCGTAGGGGAATCGTTTTGCAAATACCAGCCCGGGATTGTCTTTTCGTCGGGGGGTTTTGTTACCGCGGATGGAATGAGGGCTGGCGGGTTGCGGACAGCGGGGTCGCTACGCAGGCTCTTGCTTTTTTTACCACGGATTACACGGATGTTTAGGATTTCACGGGTAGCCGTACGGCCTTCGACGCGCACCATCCAAGGAGGCGTCCTTAAGGTTGTTTTTCCATCCGTGTAATCCTCAATATCCGTGTGATCTGTCGTAGATTTTCGTGGAAGTTAGCTTGCGGCGGGCATTGCGCAGGGAAACCCATGGGCTTGATTTTTCGGGGTTTTGGTTTTATGAATCGGTTCATGCGCGCTTCCCTCCTCGCGGTGGTGTTTTCATTGGTGGTTCCGGCTTTGGTTTTGGCGGACGGTACGGAACCGCAACTGATGGCACAGGCCCAGCGGGCTTATCTCGCCGGCGATTATGATACTGCGAAGGATCTTTTTGCGCAGGTCATCGAGCTGGACCCGCAGAATAATGTGGCGATCCAGTTTTTGCGCCGGATTCGCCTTGCACAGGCGGGGCAGGCTCCGACGCCGGCGCAGGATCCGCTCAAGCAATTGGTGCTGCCGAAGGTTTCGCTCAACAATGCCAGTTTCGCCTCGGCGCTGGATTTCCTGAAGCAGCAGGCGGCGAAGCAATCGGTCAACGTCTCGTTTGTCCCGCAACTGCCGGACGCGCAGTTGCAGCATCCCATTACATTGTCGTTGGGAGAAATTCCGTTTCTCGATGCGCTGAACTATGTGTGCCAGCTCGATGGCGCGGTCTATAAGATCGATCCGTATGCCATCGTCATCACGCCCAAGCCGGCGGATACGCCTGCGCCGGCTCAGTAAAGGACGCGAGTAAGATAGAGCCCGTCCGCGGGCGCGGCGAAGGAGCACTTGCCCGCGCCTCCGGCGAGATAAGTGCCGATGCTCTCCACCGGCGCGCGTCCCTGGCCCGTCCTGACCAATGCCCCGGTCATCAGGCGGACCATCTTGTAGAGGAAACCGTTTCCCTGAAAACGGAGGGTGATGAGCGGTCCCTTCTTGTGAATGGCCACGCGGGATATGGTTCGCGTGGTGTCCTTCTCTGGCTTGCCGCGACTGGCGGCGAATGCCTGGAAATCGTGCCGCCCTTCCAGCGCTTGGGCCGCGTGGCGCATGAGTTCCATACCCAGCGGCCCGGCCAGGTGCCATGCGCGGCCGAGTTCAAACGGCGAAAGGATAGGCCCGTTCCAAATCCGGTAGGTGTAAATCTTCCCCTTCGCTGAAAAGCGCGCGTGAAAATCCGCTGGAGCCCTCGTGCATCGCACCACGCGGATGGTGCGCGGCAGATTCCCGTTGAGCGCCGTGATCCAATCGATATCGCGGTTCACCTCCACATGCGCGCATTGGCCCAGAGCGTGGACGCCGGCATCTGTCCGGCCCGCGCCGTGCACTACCACCCGTTCGCCGCAAAGCGTCGCGAACGCGGCCTCCAGGTGATCCTGCACCGTCCCGCCACCCGCCTGGCTCTGCCAGCCCTTGAAGCCGCCCCCGTCGTAGGCGATCACCAATCGCAGCCGCATCATTCCTCCCGCATCGCCTGGGAGTCGAGGTAGCCCTGCAGGATCATCTGCGCGGCCACCTGGTCGATGACCTGACGGCTGCTTTTCACGTTGCGGCCCATCTCGTGGAGTGCTTTTTGCGCAGCCACGGAGGTCATCCTCTCGTCCCAATAGCGCAGCTCGCAACCTTGCAATTTCGCGCGCAGTTTCTCGCCGAATTCCTTCGTCTTGACCGCGGCGGGCCCGTGAGAACCGTCCATGTTGCGCGGCATTCCAAGGATAACGACTTCGACTTTCTCGCGCTTGACCACGGCGGCGATGTACGCCGCCATGTCGCCGGCGCCTTTCACCAGCACGGTCTCGAGCGGATGCGCGAGCATGCCAAGATCATCGGAGAGCGCCAGGCCCACCCGCGCCGCGCCGAGATCGATGCCGAGCGCCTTCCTGACCATGGCAGCTTACTGCAACTCAGGCGGCACCCTGCCGACCAGTTGCTTAATCTTCTCGGACTCGCTCTTGTGCGCGACCAGCAGGGCGTCATCGGTCTGGACGACGATCAAATCGCGCACGCCCATTAGCGCCACCTGGGTCTTGCGGGTGGTGTAAATGATATTGCCAGAGGCGTCCTGGATTGTGAGCGCCTCGGTATTGGAGGCGTTGTCGTCTGCGTCATGGCGGAGGTATTTTGCGACCGCGGTCCAGCTTCCCACGTCGTCCCAGTCGAATCCCGCCTCGACCACCAGCACCCGGTCCGCCTTTTCCATGATTGCGTAATCGATGGAAATCTTCGGCAGGTCCGGAAAACGTTCCTTCAGGATGCTGGCGAAATCGCCGCCCGCGTGGAGTGCCTCGACGAAATTGGCAAGCGCCGGAGTATGCCTTTGCAGCGCGGCCAGGATCGCGGCCAGCGGCCAGATGAACATGCCGGCATTCCAGCGAAAGTTCCCCTGCTTGAGGAATTGCTCAGCCAGTTCGGGATTCGGTTTCTCGCGAAATTTGACCACGTCAAATACAGGCTGCCCGCCGGGATCGCCCGCGAGATGGACCGGGACACCCTGCTCGATATATCCAAAGCCCGGGCAGGCCCATGTCGGCTTGATGCCGATGGTCACCAACTCGCCGGTTTCCTGCGCCGCCTTGACGGCGGTCCGGAGCGTGGCCTGGAACCTGGCGCGATCCTGGATCAAATGATCCGCCGGCAGCACGATCATTGTCGCCCCCGGGTCGCGAAGCGATACCCAGCCTGCGCCGAGCGCGATGGCCGCCGCGGTATCGCGCTTGGCCGGTTCCGCGACGATATTCTCCGGTGGCAGGGTCGCGGCGAGCGCCCGGACAGCAGGTTCCTGCTCCTGGTTGGTCAGGATCAAGATGTGATCCCGCTCCACGAGGCCGTCGAGCCGGGTGAGCGTATCCTCCAGCAGCGTGGTGGTGGAGAAGAGGGAAAGGAGCTGTTTGGGGCGGTTTTTCCGGGAGAGAGGCCAGAAGCGTTCGCCGCTGCCGCCCGCCAGGATTAACACATAAAGAGAAGAAGTCGTGGTCACTGTGTACGGATTATGCTTGGATGGGGATTACACCTACGAATAAAACCGGCAGGCCATCCCTATCGAGTTTATAATTCATCGGTTGCCAGAAAACTTATGCCAAGCACACGTCCAAAGCAGATTGAAGTCACCAGTCTTGTAGCCGTCACCCAGGCCGCCGTTGGCTGTGGGATCGGGCTTCTGCTCTCCAGCCGTCTCCAGTCCACCGCCCGCAAGGTCACCGGCTGGATCATGGTTTCGCTGGGTGTTGCTTCGGTGACGCCGCTGCTGGTGGGGTATTTTACCCGTACCGCCAATCGCCCCGGCTCCGCGAGGGCGATGCGCCGCCGGCTCGACTCCATCCGGCAGGACTCTGGGTTCTCCGAGAACGCGGACGTTTTTTAGGCGGTGGGGCCGATTTTGGGGGATGGGACCTATGGGACTGATAGGACCTATGGGACTTATGAAGGCATGGGGGCGTTTCCTGGAGTGGGCCGGCTGGGGCTGAGAATCCGAGTTTTTTGGGTTCATTTCATGCTGATGCTTCCGTTCTCGGGAAAGGCCGATATCCTCCCGGCTTCCGAATGAAAAACCGTCCGCCATCCGACCGGCAACGCTCCGGCACTTCCCGAAGCGAGGGACGCACGCGGCTTGAATCCCCCGGAGCAACCGCTACTATCTACTCTCACATGGCACGCCAACAGGAGAACCATACGGTCGGGGAAGTAATTGGCCTGACCCTCCTGGGGCTCGGCACCCTGCTCTTCCTTGCGCTGATCTCCTACGATCCGCGCGACGTGCCCGGCTGGGTGCCGATCATCGCAAATTCGGCGCTCGCCTCGCACACCAATCACAATTTCATCGGCCCAGCGGGGGCGATCGTCGCGGGGATGTGCTATTTCCTCGTGGGCGCCGGTTCGTACGTGGCTGCTGCGATCCTGCTGGGTTACGGCGGCGCAAAGCTTCTCGCACCTACTGTGCGCATTGGGCGGAGGATTCCGTGGGTGGTGGGAGCGATTCTCTCTTTCTCATGCATCGTGGAAATCCAAGGCCTGTTCCTGGCGGACTGGAGACGGGCGATGCGGACGCCGAGGGGCGGCGTGATGGGGCACTGGCTGGCGTACGTTCTCCATAATGCGCTTGGAGGCATCGGCTCCGGGATCCTGCTGGTTTTGATCTATATTACGTGCCTGGTGATGATGACGGGGATTCATCCCATCTCTCTCATTCGGCGGCTAATCGCGCTGCCAGGCGTCTGGGCGGAGAAATACCGCAAGGCGCAGCTCGCCCGGGCGGATGAACAGGAGAAGCTGTCGATCCAGAGCCGGAAGCTGGCTCGCGAGGCGGATAAAATCGAGCGCCAGCTCCGGAAGAAAAACGCCTTGCCCGCAGCTTCCGCAGTGGATGCCGAGGACGAGGTGGCGCCCGCAGGCGAGCTGTGGGCGGATGCGCGCCCACTCCCGCAGATCATCGATACCGCACTGGCCAAGCCCGCATCCAAGGACAAGCCGAGGCCGCCGCGCGAGCCAGTTTCCTACGAGAATTACACGCTCCCTGAGATGGACTTGCTGGACGCCATGGACGAGGAGGGGCGGCAGGCCGCCGATCCTGAGGAGTTGACGGAAATCAGGTCCATCATCATCGACACGCTGGGGCAATTCGGCATTGTTGTTGCGCCGGGCGATATCACGCGCGGCCCCACCATCACCCGTTACGAGGTTTACCCGGCCAAGGGTGTGCGGGTGGACAAGATCGCCTCGCTGGAGCGCGACATCGCCCGCGCGACCCGGGCGGAGCGGATCAATATCCTGGCGCCGATTCCCGGCAAGGATACCGTCGGGATCGAGATTGCCAACTCCCGCAAGATGAAGGTCGGCCTTCGGGAGTTGCTGGAATCCGACGAGTGGCACAACACCAAGGCGAAAATCCCGCTCGCGCTTGGCAAGGACGTTTACGGCAACACTATTATCGCTGACCTCGCCCAGATGCCGCATCTGCTCGTCGCGGGCACCACCGGCTCCGGCAAGAGCGTTTGCATCAATTCCATCATTGCCAGCATGCTGTACCGGTTCACGCCTGAGGAACTCCGGTTTGTGATGATCGACCCGAAGGTGGTGGAGATGCAGATGTACAATAAGCTACCGCACCTGATCATTCCGGTGGTCACGGATCCGAAGAAAGTGCTCCTGGCCTTGCGCTACGTGGTCGAGGAGATGGAGAAGCGGTACAAGATGTTCGCCAAGACCGGGGTCCGGAACATCACCAGCTTCAACGCGCGGCCGAAACCGAAATCACAGAAGGAACTCGACGCCGAGGCCGAGGCGAAAGCCGCCATCGAGCCCGCCGCCGAGCCGGCGCCGGAAAATGGGAGCGTGGAGGAATACATCGAAAACGTCTCCACCATCCGTGTTCCACGCGAGGATGACCTTGTTGTCCCGGACCGGCTTCACTATATCGTCGTCATCATCGACGAGCTTGCGGATCTGATGCAGACGGCGCCTGCGGACGTGGAGAGCGCCATTGCGCGCATCACCCAGATGGCGCGCGCGGCCGGCATCCATATGATTGTCGCCACGCAAACCCCGCGCGCCGATGTCATCACCGGCGTCATCAAGGCGAATATCCCGTGCCGTATCGCCTTCCAGGTGGCCTCCAAGCTCGATTCCCGCATCATCATCGAAGATGCCGGCGCCGAGCGCCTGCTGGGCCAGGGGGATATGCTTTATTTGCCGCCCGGAACTTCGCGCCTCATCCGCTCGCAGGGCGTGCTGGTGACTGACGACGAGATCAAGAAGATCATCGATCACACCCGCAAGTTCGCGGAGCCGAGTTTCGACATGGACGTGCAAGAGAGGCTGCAAGGCTCCGACAGTCCGCTGGACGACATTACCGACGAGGAGGAGGAACTGGTGCAGAAATGCATCGAGATCATGCGCCAGGAGCGCAAGGCGAGCACCTCGCTCTTCCAGCGCCGGCTGAGGCTCGGCTACTCGCGCGCGGCCCGTGTCGTGGATATCCTTGAACATCGCGGCTATATTGCCCCTGGCGAGGGAGCCAAGCCGCGCGAAATCCTTGTCGATCTTGACGCCCTCGTGTGAGAAGCGCCCCCATCTGATCCCGTATGAGCCCAGCGAATTTCAGTTGCCCGCCCCACCCATTGCCTGTCCGGCCCGTCCGGCCCGGCAGCGGCACGCGCATATCCTCATAGCCCGATGGTCAATGTAGGTAAAAAACTCCAGCAAGCCCGACTCAGCCAGCAATTGTCCATAGAGGAAGCCGCCCGCGTGACGCGCATCCGGCCGGACAAGCTGATCGACCTCGAGGAGGACAATTACTCGAACTTCCCGAGCATGTCCTACGCGAAGGGCTTCCTGCTGCTCTATGCGAGGTTCCTTGGGGTGGATGTGCGCGATTACGCCGATACGCTTCACGCCCCGAACCCTGTGAGCAGCGACGATTACGAGTATCTCAACGCCGGGGCATCGGGCCCGCCTCCGCCGCCGTCGCGCCGGCCTTATCATTTTTCGCCGCGCAGGGAACGGACGATTCTGCCGGTCGTTGTGATTGCCGTGCTTATCGCGATCGTCATCTTTGCGGTTCGCTTCGCGATCACCATCGAGCGGGTAAGCACTGGCGATACCTCGGACAAGCAGGACAACTCCTCACCCGCCGGGTCGCCAGCGATCTCCACGCTACCGGCGAATACCCCTGCATTCGCCGCGACCACACCCATGCCGGTTTCCACCCCGATACCCGTTGCCCGGGCAATCCCGGTGAACCCGACTCCGGGACCGGAGCTGCGAAATGCACCGCCTGTGCTCGTGGAGGGCACTCCGGTGGCTGCCCAATCAACCCCGGTTGTGACGCCGCCGCCCACGGCGGAAACTACGCAGCCGCAGCCGCCCACCGCGCAGACAGTGCAAACGACACCGCCACCGGCAGTGCCGGCGGAAACCTTCGATCCCACCCGCGAGGTGCGCCGCGCGGAACCGGTATTCCCCACGCCGCCCGATCATGCGGATGCGTCTCCCGCGGAACTTGCGCCTGTCGCAGACGGTTCCACCGTGTCCGCCATTGTCCCGGTGGCCACGCCAACGCCTCCCGAGGCGTCCATTAACGGCATCCCAAAAAACAATGGTGACAATCCGTAGGGATGTGGCAGCTTCCCATCCCGTTTTTGAGGGCTGGCATTAACCCCGCGCCGGACTGCTCAAAGTGACCGGGCTTCCAATCCCGGATCGAATCAAGATGAGCACCACCACCATACGCAGAGGCGCCCCGGCGCCCGTGAAGATCGGCATGATCTCGCTCGGCTGCGCCAAAAACCTGGTCGATGCCGAGGTAATGCTGGGCGACGCCACGCGGCGCGGGATGCAGGTGACTGCGGATGCCGATGACGCGGACGTGCTGGTGGTCAATACGTGCGCATTCATCGATTCCGCCAAGGAGGAGTCCATCGACGCCATCCTGCATGCGCACGAGCAGCGCGGCCTGCGGAAAAAGCCGGGCCAGAAGCTGATCGTCAGCGGCTGCATGGCGCAGCGCTTCTCCAGCGATCTCGCCACGCAGCTCTCGGAGGTCGATGCCTTTATTGGGCTCGACCAAATTACGAAGCTCGGGGAGATCGTCGAGGAACTGATGGCCGCGCCTTCGCCGGTGCATGACGATACGTGGCAGCCGCTGAACCTTGTCACGCGCAACTCGGTTTTCATCCCGGATTTCGATACCCCGCGGTTTCGGCTCACGCCCGCCCACACGGCATATGTGAAGATCGCCGAGGGGTGCAATCACCCCTGCTCGTTTTGCGTCATCCCACGGATGCGCGGCCGGCATCGCAGCCGCACCATTGCGTCGGTGGTGGCGGAGGTGCGCAACCTGGTGGCCGAGGGGGTGAAGGAGATCAATCTCATCAGCCAGGATACGACCTACTTTGGGATGGATCTCTGGGAGCAGCATGCGAATCCGACCCAGCCGGTAGATTCCTCGCGCGGGCCGACCCTTTCCACGCTGCTGCGGGAGTTGCAGCAATTGGATGGCGAATTCTGGATCCGACTGCTTTACACGCACCCGGCGCACTGGAGTGGGGAGTTGATCCGGACCATCGCGGAGTGCGACAAGGTTGCGCGTTATATCGACATGCCGCTCCAGCACATCCACGAGGAGATGCTGCTCGGAATGCGGCGCGAGACCTCGCGGCAGCACATCGAGGATTTGATTGCGCGGCTCCGGGGAGGCATTCCGGGGCTTGCGTTGCGGACGACCTTCATCGTTGGTTTTCCCGGTGAGACGGACGAGCATTTTCAATCGTTGCTCGATTTCATCGAGTCGGTGAGATTCGAGAGGCTGGGAGTGTTTACCTATTCGCGCGAGGAGAGCTCGCGCGCGGCAAAGATGGCGGGGCAAATCCCAGAGAAGGTGAAGCAGGCGCGATTCCGCAAGGCGATGCGGCTGCAGCAGCGGATCGCCGGGGAGCATGCCGCGGCGCAGGTGGGCCGGACATTGCGCGTGCTGGTGGAGAATGGGAATACCGCCCGCTCGCAGGCCGACGCGCCTGATGTCGATACGCAGGTGCTGCTGACGAAGCCCGCGCCGGTGGGGGAATTCGCGGAGGTGCGGATCACGGGAACGAATGTGTATGACCTCGTGGGGGAGCCGGTTTAGTCCGGTTCTGAAGAATTTCCCGATTCCCCTGCGGCCCATTCCCGTCTAATCAAGCCCGGACCATCGTGACCAGTACTCCACCAAAATCCGCCGTTATCCCGCCGTCGGCCCGCCCGCCACGCGCCTCCGCCTTTTTGGTGGGTGCCGGCATCCTGCTCAGCCGAATCGCGGGGCTCGTGCGGGAGAGCATTTTTGCCCATTACTTCGGCAATTCCTCGGCGTCCGGCTGTTTCAAAGCTGCAATCCGCATTCCGAATTTCCTTCAAAACCTGCTGGGTGAAGGAGTGCTCTCGGCATCCTTCATCCCGGTCTATTCCAGGCTCCTCGCAGAGGGTGAACCGGAACTCGCGGGGCGTGTCGCAGGCATCGTGGTCAGTCTCCTTGCCCTCGTGGTGAGTATCGTCGTCGCGCTGGGCGTCACCCTGATGCCGTACCTGATCGATATCTTCGCTCCCGGTTTTCATGGGGCCGACCGCGCCCTGACGATGCATCTGGTGCAGATCATGTTCCCGGGGGTGGGCATCTTCGTTCTTTCCGCGTGGTGCCTTGGCATTCTCAACAGCCACCGTCTCTTCTTTATCTCCTACGTCGCGCCGGTGCTCTGGAACCTTGCGATGATCGCCACCCTGGTGGGTTTTGGCCGGCATGAAGTCCAGTCTTCACTGGCCATTACGCTGGCGTGGGGCTCGGTGATTGGCGCGCTGCTTCAGTTTGGCATTCAGCTCCCCTTCATCTTCCTGCGGAAAACGGCTGCCGGTCCCGCCATTGGGTCGACGATCCGTTTTGCGCTCGATACCACGCTGGCGCCCGTCCGGCAGGTATTCCGCAGCCTCGGCCCGGTATTCGTCAGCAGGGGCGTCGTTCAGTTGAGCGCTCTGATCGACGGCGTGATTGCCAGTGGCCTTGGCCCGACTGCGGTCTCGTCGCTGAGTTTCGCCCAGGTTCTTTACACACTTCCCATCAGCCTTTTCGGCATGTCGGTGGCCGCCGCGGAATTGCCGGAGATGTCGTCCACCATTGGCACCCGGGCGGAAATCCACGAAAAACTGCGCACCCGCCTCATCGCGGGCAAGCGCAACATTGCCTTCTACGTCATCCCATGCGTGGCGGGATTCCTGTTTCTCGGCAGGCACATCGTGGCCACGATCTATCAGAGCGGGCACTTCGGCCCACAGGATTCGCTTTGGGTCTGGTACATCCTGATGGGATCGACGGTCGGGTTGCTGGCGGCAACTTGGGGGCGGCTTTACTCATCGGCGTTTTACGCGTTGCGCGATACGCGAACGCCCCTTTGGTTTGCGCTTATCCGGGTGACCCTGACGATTACCCTCGGGCTGCTGTTTGCCTTCCCGCTGCGCCCGTATATCAATTCGGTCCTCCTTGCCACCCTTCATCTACCGAAGCCAAATATCCCCAATATCGACCTGGGGCTGGGTGCCGTGGGCCTGACGCTCTCCGCCGGGCTGGCAGGATGGGTGGAGTTCCTATTGCTGCGCTGGGCGCTGCAGAAGCGGATCGGAAGCACGGCGCTGCCGAATCATTACCCGAGTAAAATCTGGGCTGCCGCGCTCTGCGCCGCTGCGGCGGGGTGGACGGCAGGGCATTTTGCGCACCTCCATTTCCGGTGGTTCAACCTCGTGGCGATCCTCGGGACGTTTGGCGTTGTCTATGCGGCGATCACTCTGGCGGCAGGGCTGCCGGAGGCGAAGGCGCTTCTACGCAGGGGACGGTAGTTGTCCTATTTCGGCGCGGCAGGCTTGAGCAGCCGGTTGCGATCCATGTAGAGCATGCAATCGGGCATCGTCATCTTGAGACGGTATGGATACGGGGTTTTTTCGGGATCGATGGTGTGCACGATGTAGGGCCACCAGTTCATGTACTCGCCGCGGGCGAGGTCGTTGAGGGTATTCTCCGAGCCGCTGATGGGGGTGAAATAGAGGCCGCATACGGGCTCCCCGAGCCGCCGGTAATCGCTGAGGTCGATGAGATCGTCGGGCTGAAACGGGAGCCAGAGGCTGTCGCGATCGGCGTACCACGCAACTGCCCATGGCATGTCTGAGCCGATGATTTCATCGGGTTGGAACAGTTTCTTCAAGGTCGCGATGCTTGGCGGCAGATAGGGCGGCCACTCGACCAGCCAGCCACTTTTATCGAGAAAGAGCCGGCTGAGCAGCGGAATCCCCGAGAGGAGGAACAGGACCGTTACCAGCAGCGTCCGCAATACGGTATGGGTACGCGCGCGGGCGGTCCACTGCGGCAGGATGAAGCCGAGCCCGATGCGCCGGTCCCATTGCACGAGCGCGTAGGCGAGGCCGTAGCAGATGAAGAGCGGCACGAAGAGCAGGTAAAACTGATTCGCTGCAAGATCGTGCTCCTGTTTCATCCCGAAGAGGGCCATGCCGCACACGGCGGAGCCCCACATGGCAAACATCAGCCAGCGGAAGGTGGCCGTGATCGGGCGGCGGAAGCCATGAAGCACGCTGACCAGCGCCAGTGGGGCGACGCAACTCCACCCGAGATACTCGATCAGGCGGTTGATCTGCGCCATGAGATTGATCCGGAAGTTCTCGACGAAGTAATTGCCATTGGTGCTGCTGAGATCGACAACGAAGCGACGCATATGCCCGGCCTCCGGGCGGATGATGCCATCGAGAATCGACTTCGCGGCGATTCCGCGAAAGTCGCCGCAGACCATCACATTGCGGACCAGCCATGGCATATAGACAGTGAGGAAGATCGCCAGCATCAGCAGTCCCGCCCATCCGCGGGGACGGAAGAAGAAAAAGGAGAACACGAGGACCGGGACGAAGATGAAAATGGAAAGGGCATGGGTGAGCGCCATGACGCCAAACCCAAATCCCAAGGCGGCGATCCACCCGAGGCAGGGCTGATTGCTATAGCGGGCGCGCATGGCCCGGAGGAGCGCGAACACATTGAGGTGCAGCACGAGGAGCAGGAACATCTGCGGGAGGCCGGAGAGGGCATAACGCCAGAGCATGTCGCAGATGAGGGCGAGGCCGGTGGCCTTCGCGGCGAGCCGGGCGTCGAAGAGCTCGCGCGCGATGAAGTAGAGGACCACCAGCGATGCCAGGAGGAAAACGACGTCCATGCAAACGATGGCGCGATCCGTGGCGGTTACGGGGGCGCCTTCGTCCAGATCCCAGTGCAACCGCATGGGGATGGAGATGGCGGCGGCGTCCAGCAGCGGGGGGATGGGGGCATTGTAGGTATCCTTCCGGATGCCGGTGGGGAGATTCCTGCCATTGCGCATGAGCTCGCCGATGGCGAGGGGCCGGAAGACTTTGGTGGCAAAGCCGTGGCCACGGAGGATTTCGCGCCCGATCTGGGCCTGGTCCATCGCCTGCGAAACCGGCAGGCCATGGAACTCATTGATGAGGTAAAACAGGGCGAGCCCGAGAGCCACGAGCGTGAAAACCACGCGCCAGACGATGACCGCGAGCCGGCCGCTATCGAGCGAAGCGACGGTTTCCTGGATTTGCTCTTCGGTGGATGCCATTGAGGGAGCGACCGTGCGGGGGGAAGGGGGACTTATCTCCCTCGCCGTTCAGGGCAGCGGGCGCTCAGTGTGGCCGTCCCGAATTAATAAATCCAGCCAAGGCCGACGCTGCCGCCGAAGGCGTTGACGCCTACGTTGCGGGCGGCGGTATCGGCATTGGAGATATGCTGGTAGCCCCCTTCGATCAGCAGGGACCAGCGATCGTTCAAGAGGATGCGGGCGCCAAATTCGGCCTCAAGGAGGAATTCAAAATTTCCGCCGATGAGCTTCTGGCTGGGATCCTCGGCGGCATCGCTGTGGAGGCCGCCGCCGCCGATCTGGAAGTAGGGGATGACGCGGCTGCCGGCTTTGAACACATTGTAGCGGAAGAGCACGGAGCCGCCCGCGAGATAATTGCCGGCGCCATTGGTCACGCCGTCGGTGAAGCCGTCGACCAGGAACTCAAAATTGCCGCGAAGGGGGGTGTGATCCATCAGGATCGGGCTGAGAACGATGCCGAGGCGGAGATCGGCCCCGGCGTAGTTGAAGTTCGGCCGGTGCGCCGCGAGCGGGGAGAGGAAGTAGCTGCCGAGGAGTTCCACCTCCGTGGTGCCCTTGGAAAGGGGGTCCTGGACGACGACCGGGGCGTTGACGAATTTCACGTCGCCGGCATCGGCAAAGACGGGTGCGGTTGCGGAGAGCAGGAAGAGGAGTGCGAGGATACGGCGCAGAGGCATGGCTCGGAAACTAGTTGGATGGACTGGCAAATGAAAAGAGAGAAATATAGGGGTCGGCTCTTATGAGGCGTTCGGGAGTTGCCCTGATCCCGGCTCGTATCGATTATGAAAGCGCATCGGCCATGGTCCGGATGGTCTGCTCGATGTCCAGGTCTGTGTGGGCGAGGGAGATAAAGCCGGTCTCGAATTGTGACGGCGCAATATAGAGGCCTGCATCCATGCAGTGGTGGAAGAAGCGGGCGAAAGCGGCGCGGTCTGAGCGCTGGGCCTCGGCGAGGGAATTGATCGGGCCGCCGGCGCAGAAGAGGCAGAACATCGAGCCGACGCGGTGGAAGGTGAAATGCTCCTCGCGGCCGCGCAGGATATCGCGGATGCCCTCTTCCAGCGCGGCGCCGAGCTGCTCCAGACGCGCCCAGCCGTTGCAGCGGTCGAGCTCCCGAAGCTGCGCAAGGCCGGCGGCCATGGCGAGCGGATTGCCGGAAAGCGTGCCGGCCTGGTAGACCGGGCCGAGTGGCGAGAGGCAATCCATGATCTCGGCGCGTCCGCCGAATGCGCCGACCGGCAGGCCGCCGCCAATGACCTTGCCAAGGGCGGTGAGGTCCGGGGTGACGCCGTAAAGCTCCTGAGCGCCGCCGCGCGCGACGCGGAAGCCGGTCATTACTTCGTCGAAAATCAGGACCGCGCCGTATTGCGAGCATTGCTGGCGCAGAAGCTCCAGGAAGCCGGGATCCGGGAAATAGAGGCCGGCATTCGCGGGGATCGGCTCGAGGATAACGGCGGCGATGGTGCTGCCCTCCGCCATGAAGAGCGACTGGATGGCGACAGGGTCATTGAAGGGGAGGGTGATGGTGAGGCTGGCGAAGGCGGCCGGGACGCCAGCGCTGTCGGGCTCGCCATGGGTCAGGGCGCCGCTGCCGGCCTTTACCAGGAGGGAATCGGCATGGCCGTGGTAGCAGCCGTCGAATTTCACGATTTTGTCGCGCCCGGTGAAGCCGCGGGCGAGCCGGATGGCGGACATGGTCGCCTCTGTGCCGCTATTGACCATGCGGACCTTCTCGATGCTGGGGACCCAACTGCGGATGAGGGCGGCCATCTCGATCTCGCCAGGGTGCGGAATGCCGAAGCTGACGCCATGAGGCGCGGCCTCGCGGATGGCGTCGATAACCACGGCGGGCGCATGGCCCAGGATCGCGGGGCCCCATGTGCCGACGTAATCGAGGTACTCATTGCCATCGACATCCCAGATGCGGGCGTCTTGAGCGCGCTTCACGAAGAACGGCTCGCCGCCTACGCCGCGGAAGGCGCGGACGGGGGAATTGACGCCGCCGGGGATGAACTGCTGGGCGAGATGGAAATCGAGGCGGGATTGGGTGTGGTCCACGAGAGGAACGGTAGGGGAGAACGGGGAAATGCGAAAATGGAAATCGGCAGGCGGATCAGGGGCCTGGCGTGAAGGCCCGGAACGTCCATCGACGCAAGCGGGTGATGCTGGCGGGGGTGCGATCAGACCAAAATTTTTTTACCTTAATTTAGCTTAATCACCCAAGCTCGGGTTCGATCGGAGGCCTGGAATTGGGCCATTGGATGAGGTTTGTGCGGTGAGCGCCGTTATCGAGCCGCATGTTCATAAGGACCATCCTTGCAGAAGAGACCTTGCTTCACCTAATGATTTTTTTTTGGGGAGGAGAAAAGAGGGGCTGCGTGGGTTCAGAGGATGGGACCTATGGGACCTATGACTCCGGAGGACGCGCGGTGACTGCTGCTGCTGTTCCGGTGGGGATGAGCGTGGGTTTGACGGGGAAGAAGGATGCGGTCTGGATATGAGGGCGTATCACCCTTCTCTTAAATTCTCGGGAGAGCGGGATGCGTGTGCGAGCGGCTGGCTTGCGAGGGCGACGTGACTAATGTTCATCCAACTGCGGCTTGCCAATGGCGGATACGGTGATATCGCCATTTTTGACGAATTGCAGGCGCACCTGGCGATTTATTGAAAGATACGCTTCGGTTGGGAACACATGATTGGACTCGCTGTTTGCCGCGAGCAACTGGGCCTGTGCGGTCAGATTACAAAGCAAACTGTCGGTACTCTCCCAGGTAATGGGAGTTACGGATTGGGAGTAAAGCCTGGCATTCCTGGGGATTGTTTTATCGGTCATGAATTTTTGGATCTCCAGCGAAGGCGTCTTAACGAGCCGGAATCCCGCCGAGGTGAGGGAAGCGACGATCATGCCTTGTCCGTCCTGAAGCGCGGCGGCGATGGCGACATGACGGGCATCCGGACTCCATGCGACGCTGGGGGCGCTGGTGGTTTCTGGTTCCTGGATATTCAGGTATGAGGCAGCCGGCAAACCGGATGGGGTTAATCCTGCCGGCGAGACACGAAAGACTTGCGAATGTTCCGTGTAAACGTTTAGCGCGGAGATCCCTACATAATGACTATCCGGACTCCATGCTATATCTGCGTCGCTGGCGTCCGATATATGCAGAGTGGAAAGGATGGTCTTGTCCGGTTCCTTTAGCAGTTCGATCTCCCGTTGCGCCGGCGGGACGGTGGTTACGAGGGCAAAAATGGAATATGCACCATTGGGGGAGGGATAGAGTGCTCCCATATAGTCCGGGCGTTGCTCGATTTTTAAAGACTGGGGTTGGGCGCCGGCTGATGGACAGGCAGCGAATATGAAGAAGAGGAGCAGCAATGGAGTTTGATTTCTCATGTGCGGCGATTTCATTCGAAAAGGATGGAGACAAAGCGATGCCTGCGCTCCACTGGATAACGGTGGACCGGCAGGCGGGTGCGGTCAATGATTGTTCCTGACGTCGACTGCTTGCGATGCTACAAACGGGCCATGCGGATTCCCCCAGTCGCTGCCGGTGCGCTGCTTTTGCTGGCGGGATCGTGTTTGGGGCAGGTTGAGATCATCAAGCCGTATGATTTTCAGCCGCTGACGAGTCTGCCATGGCTGGCGCCGCATGCCACGCTGGCGGGAACACTGGATGCCATTTACCACGAGCCGGATGCCAGAATCCGCTACCAGGTGCTCTTCAATTATCTCTGGACCGTTCCCGCCGGGCAACTTGGCGCGGCTTTTGACCGGTGCGTGACGTTCGAAGGGGTGCAGAGCCCGGATAGTCTCGTCTATTTCTTCCTTCAAATCTGGGGTGCGCGCGATCCGGAGGCTTGCTGGAAGAAGACACAACAACTTTTCCATCTCGTCGGAATCGAGTACGGCCCGCTGGATTACGGCTCCTGGGATGAAAGGATCACCGTCCAGGATATTGATGCAATCCGCGCGTCACCGTATTGGATTACCAGCGCGGCCTTGAAAAGCTTTCCGCTGGGGGTCGAGCAATCCTCATTGCCTGAAAAGGAACGGGTTCGAATCATGAAGGAGTTTGCCAACCTATGGTTCGCAAACTTTGGAACATGGCCGGGCAATCCGACACCCGGCGCATGGCAAATGCAGCCTCCCAGTGATTACTTTTATAATGATCCCGAGTTGATGCAGGTCTTCTCAATGCCGCTGGAGGAGCTCAGGCATTACGCGACGGTGAACCCGAATCCGGGGCCGGGCATGTTCGACATTTATATCAACTGGGGGGACGAACCGGGATTCGACATGGCCGAGCGGCGATGGCTGCAAGCGGAGCCGGGTTCGGCCCCGGAAATCATCAAGACCATGGAGAGGCTGGAACCGGTGTATGAAAAGGATCATTGCGTGTATCCGTCCCTGGGTCTTCTCGTGCTCTGGGCAAAACTTGATCAACCCGGGATGATCCGCTGGGCCGATGCGGGCGACATGCACAAGGACGAAGCGATTTTTGAGGCGAGGGCACTCCTCATGGGCCGCGTGGATGACGCTACCCGCGCCCGCTGGCTGGCCCAGGCAAAAGGGTCAAAGCCCGATGATGACAGGACCGAGGACTTTGTTCTGGAATGGGGCGGATGGGACCCGGCCCGGGCGACTTCAACGGTTGTCGCGAGCGCGACCAGCAATCGGGATTGGGATTTGGTTGTGGATGCCGCCCGCGGCGCGGCCTATGGCGCCGATTCGTTTACCCAGGGTGAGTGTCATTGGGGGCTCGAAGCACTCAAGAATATCAACTTTGGCAAGTTGACACCGAACACCCGGTTGTCCGTGAACGATCAATGGGATGTCATGATGGAGCAATGGGCCGGTATCGATATCGGCGAAGCGGCGCGGTACGGCATCGATTTTTTGAACAAGACTCATTATCCGCGCCGGGATGCGATGATGCGATATTTTAGCGGGAAGGATGTGGAGGGCGAAGATACCGGGATGGTCGAGCGGGTCATGTGTGCGCTGCGGGTATGGGCGGTGGTGCGGCCGAAGGAGATGAAGGCGTGGATCGGCACGCTGAAGGATCCGGCATTGGAGAAGGCGCTGACGTGGCTGCTTAATCATCCGTGGGGCGGGGGGCTCAATAAGTGAGCGGTGCTACTGTACAGATGTTTTTGCCGTCCGCCTGAGGCTCCCATGGTTTGACTTTTGCGGCAGTCTTAAAGAAAGCTGGGGAGGACGTTGAAGGCGAGGGCCAGCCGTCCCCCCGCATGGCTCAACGAGCCATCGCTACAGAGATGCGCTTCGCCAAGGCGGGTTCAATCATAGGACATGGAGTCCAGATAGGGCGGCGAGACGGACACGACGATGTCCGTTCCAGACTCACGAGATGGTTTAAGATGCACGGTGCACCAATCTTTGAAGCGTTGCGGGTCTTTGTAAACGTCTTCGGGAACGCCCACGGGTTTAAATTGGATATCGACCATTACGACATTCCTGCCGTCGTGATAGCCGGGAACGATGTACCGTTCGGAATAAGATATACCCTGGAGCCCGCCGTCCATCGTGCATTCGCGTTCGACGTCCGCACGGGTGAGGCCGGCTTTGATCGATGCCAGGACTGATCTGGTTTGCCTGGGAAGTGTGCGGGAGTCCGCAATTTTAACCTGACAATAGGCGGAGGTGGATATTGACAGGCACGCCAGTATCGCAAGCATCCGCACGGCGCCCGATATGCGGCTCTGTCGGCGCCGGGAAACGCCTGCAATTTCCTTTCTATTCATACGGCTAAAGTGTCGAATCTGGGTCGCGTATTCCAATTGCTCTGAGAACCCACCCTCCTATGTCAACGGTGAGAACGCAACGTTCGAAGCCGAATCTCACACGAGCTGCAGTCGCGGGTATCGTGGTTCTAGGCCTCGCGGCGATGGCGTACGCTCGCGCGGTGCGGATTTGGTCCGAGGATGAGCTTTTCCAAAAGTCTGATCTTGTGGTGATCGCCACGCCGACGGGTAACGCGGATGTGAAGGAGCAGGAGCATTTCGCGGGGCCTCAATTTCGGGATGTGCCGGTCATTGGGGTGTTGACAACATTCGCTGTCAGGGAGGTGCTGAAGGGGCCGAATGGTGTGGGAAGTGTGATTGTTCATCATTATCGGGAGGGGGACATGGGGATTCCTGATGGGATTGAAGTATTCTACTCCGGGCACGAGGCGAATGGGCCGACGATGGCTTTTTTTGATCCCAGGCTAAAGCAGACATTCCGGCTTTATCTGGTTCGTGAGGCTAACGGCGATTACGCGCCGGTGGCGGGGCAGGAGGATGTGAATCTTAGTGTGATGCTGGTAAAAGGTGCAGAGGGGTCCGATCCCGATCTGGCGAAGGATGCCGGCGTGACACGGGCCAGCCATTTTGATTCCGTGCAGGGATTCATGACCGCCATGGGTGTATTCAAGCCGGCTAAATCGGAAAGTGATCTTTCGGCACTTTTTACGGTTCTGCAATTAGGACAGCCTGAGGATCCGGAGACTGGGAAACCCGTTGCAGCGCAGACTATAGAGTCGTGTAATTTGCTCTGGCAGGACAAGGAGTTGGCGCTGGTTTACGCCTCGGCGGCGCCGGTCCTGGAAGCGACTCGGTGTGAAGTGGGCGTTCTGTTTCTCCTGAAGTACGCCGATGGCGGTTGGAGGATCGCGGATGATGTGAAGGTTACTGCTACTGGGAAGGATGCCGGGATATCAGAACAGCTCACGGCAGATGTGGGTACGGGATATGCGCTTGGGAAAGACTTTCCGCCGGTGGTGACCATTACTGAAAGTGAGGGAGGGCGGGGGTATGAGTATCAGGCCAGTGCGTCGTACCAAATTGCGAGATTGAAGCTCAGGGTGATGACGTTGCAATAGGCGCGGGTGTACCATCTCTGCCGCCCCCGGGGCGAGTGGGTGGGGCGGCTGGACCGGGGGCTTACGCGCACCGGCTACTATCGGGCTGGCCCGCCGGGCCAATTTGTCAGGCTAGAAGTCGAAGCTGACGCCGCCGTAGAAGGCGCGGCGGGGGCCGTATTGGGGGGCGCCTACGCCGACGCCGGTGCCGGCGCGGAGCTCGTAGACCTGGTCGAGGATGTTTATGATGTCGAAGCGGAGTTTGATGGATTCCTGGGCGGTGAGGTGGATGGTTTGCTCAAGGCCGATGTTGAGGGGGTAATAAGGTGGGAGCTTTTGTTCGTTCGCGAAGCCGGCGCGGAGGCCGTTGCCGTATAGGAAATCGGCGTAGAGCTTTGTGTTTTGCCATGAGTATGAGATGCCGGCGGAGGCGGTGACGGCCTGATTGTGATCGAGATAGATCCAGTGCTTTTGGATGTAGGCGAGTTCGGCGGGGTTGAACTGGAATTGCTGGGAGTCGATGTCGGTGCCTTCGGCACGGGAGAGGGCGAGGTTGCCGTAGGCGGAGAAGCCGTTGTGGTCGTAGCTGTTGGTCCACTCGAGGCCGTAGACATTGCCTTTTGCGTAATTGAATTCGGTCTCGATGATGGCGGCGCCGAACTGGCCGGAATCGATCTGATTTTCCGCCTCCTTGTAATAACCATCCAATCCTGTCTTGAAGTCGCTGCCGATCTGCTGGGTGGCTCCGGCGTCAAAATAATCTCCCCGTTCCGCGCGGACCGGGTCGTCTCGCAGGACGGCGAATTGGCTGGTGGTGTCATTGGTCGCGGCAACGTCACGCTGGCTGACGGCCTCGAATGAGGGGGGTGTGAAATATTTTGAGTAGCCGAGATGCAGAGTGGTGCTGCGGGTGGCCTGGAGGGTGAGGTTGGCTCGCGGACTTAGTTGGTTTTGGTGATCGAACTGGTCGACGATATCGAAACGGGCGCCGTAATTGAAAGTCAACGCGGGCAGGATTTTCCATTCATCCTGGAGATAGATGCCATAAAGGCCGCCGGCCTTGTAATCGCCCTGGTTGATCGTGAATGGGACATCGCCGGTTTGATTGCCTGCGGAATCGGCGGGAAAGAGGGAGAGGGAATCGGCGGCATGCTGCTCCTCAATGTCCACATAAAGGCCGAAGCGGAATGTGTGGGTGTCGTTGAGCGTGTAACTGGAATCGATCTGGAGGCCCTGGCTATTGAGGCTGTGGTTTTCGGTTCCGGCGAGGCCATTGAAGATGAGGTCGCCCTCGGTGTCGGGGGTGAAAAGGACGGTGCTGTAACGCTCGAAGAGGGCGGCCTGAAGATTGAAGTCATCGAAGGACTTCTGATACGCGAGGACGGCGTAGGAGTTCTGCTGGTGCTGGTTCTCGTTGAGGAGGGAGGAGCTGAAATTGGTTGTTCCTTGATCGTCAAAGGCGGGGAGCTGGCCGGGATTGTCGGGGATTTGATAATCCTGGTAGGAGGCGCCGCCGAAGAAGGTGAACCGGCTGGTGTCATCAATCAGATACGAGGCGTAGGCGAAGCCGCGGTATTGATTGGTGGTGTCGTGGATTGCGTTGGTGCTGCCTGCGGGATTCTCGATGCCGAGGGTATCGTGGGTAAAGTCGCCTTCGATATAGTAGGTCCATTTTCCATCGAATCCGCCGTACTGGAAACTGGGTTCCATGTGGCTGTTGCTGCCGCCGTAGAAGGAGACGGCGCCGCCGTTATTTTCCGAGCCATCCCTGGTGGTGATGTCGATGATGCCGGCGGTCTTGAATCCGAATTGTGCGGGGAGTGCGCCGTCGATCAAATTGACGCTCTGTATGAACCGGCTGTCGAGTTCCATGCCGAAGCCGGTGATTCCCTCGGGGAGCAGGATGCCGTTGATGCGGAACTCGAGGTTGTTGTGCTCGCCGCGGACGTGAAGCTGGCCGAAGGAATCCTCGGCGACGCCGGGGGCGCGAAGGATGGTCTGGTTGATGGGGGCGTTGTCGCCCTGGGACTGGACCTGGATCTGACTGGCGGGGATGGAGTAGGAGGTGGCGCCGAGGCTGGGGACGATGGAGTCGCGGGCTTCGTTGAGTTTTTCCACGACGTCGACCTCGGGCATCAACTGGGTGGTGCCTGAGACCTGGGCGCGGGCGGGATGGAGGGGGAACAGGGCGATGGCGGCGAGGAATGCGTGGTGAAGGGGATTGGAAAGGCGGAGTGGACGAGGAAACCGTTTCATGCCGCGAAGTGATAACGCATTCTCAATATCAGGCAAGAGGAATTTTTAAGGACGCCAAAGTTTCCCCCCTTGAAACCGGGGGCGGGAGGATTCAGTCTGGAGGCCATGAAAGCCAAAGTGACCGTGATGCCGAAGAAGAGCGTGCTGGATCCCCAGGGGGTCGCGGTGCGGGACGCGATGCGCCATCACGGGCTGCCGGATGTCACCAGCGTGCGGATCGGCAAGTTCATGGAGATCGATATCGACGGGGCGGATGAGGCGAAGCTGCATGAGATTTGCCGGGATCTGCTCTCGAATCCGGTGATCGAGGATTACGAACTGCAGGTGGAAGCTTAGGAGTCTGATGAAAGCTGCTGTCATCCGGTTCCCCGGCTCGAATTGCGACCAGGATTGCTATTACGCGCTGAAGCATACGTTCGGGATTGAGACCGAGTACGTCTGGCACAAGGAGGCGTCGGTGGAGCAATTCGACCTGATCGTGCTGCCGGGCGGGTTTTCGTATGGGGATTATTTGCGGTGCGGGGCGATTGCGCGGTTCTCGCCGGTGATGCGGAGCGTGGCCATCGAGGCGGAGCGTGGGAAGCTGGTGCTGGGGATTTGCAATGGGTTCCAGATTTTGTGCGAGGCGCGGCTGCTGCCGGGGGCGCTGATCCGCAACCGGTCGCTCCATTTCATCTGTGAGCATCTGCACACGCGGATTGAGAATATGGAGACTGCGTTTAGCCACACCGAGGTGACGAAGGCGGATGGCAAGCTGCTGACGGCCCGGACGGGGCTGCTGCTGCGGATGCCGGTGGCGCACGGGGAGGGGAATTACACGGCGGATGAGGCGACGCTGCGGGAGCTGAATCGGAACCAGCAGATCGTCCTGCGCTATACGGACGCACGCGGCGCGGTGACGGATGAGGCGAACCCGAATGGGTCGAAGGAAAATATTGCGGGGATTGTGAACCGTGCGGGGAATGTCTTTGGACTCATGCCGCATCCGGAGAGGGCGTGCGATCCGCTGCTAGGGAGCGAGGATGGGAAGCTGATCATTCAATCGGTGATCGAGAGCGCGGGACGGAAGACGAAAGTATCGAGCCCAATCAGCAAGAGAAGCTAATGAATACCGAGCCAGCCATAACGCCTGAGTTGATCGCGAAGCACGGCATCACGCCGGATGAGTATCAGCGCATCGAGTCGATCCTGGGGCGGGCGCCGAATTTTACCGAGCTGGGGATTTTCTCCGTAATGTGGAGCGAGCATTGCTCGTATAAGAACTCGAAGCCGGAGTTGCGGAAATTTCCGACGACGGGTCCGGGCGTGCTGGTGAAGGCGGGGGAGGAGAATGCGGGTGTGATCGATATCGGCGATGGGTGGGCGGTGGCGTTCAAGATGGAGAGCCACAATCATCCGAGCGCGATCGAGCCCTTCCAAGGGGCGGCGACGGGGGTGGGTGGGATTATTCGGGATATTTTTACGATGGGGGCGCGGCCGGTGTTTTCGCTGAATTCGCTGCGGTTCGGACCGATTTCGGGGGAGGGGAAAGCTGCGGCGATCCAGAATAACCGGCGGCTGTTCGCGGGTGTGGTCTCGGGGATTGCGCATTACGGGAATTGCATTGGGATACCGACCATTGGCGGAGAGGTTTATTTTGACGAGAGCTACGAGGGGAATCCGCTGGTGAATGTGTTCTGCCTGGGCGTGCTGCGGCATGAGGAGATCGCGCGCGGCGGAGCGGTGGGGGTGGGGAACCCGGTGTTTTATGTGGGCGCGGAGACGGGGCGGGATGGGCTGGCGGGGGCGGCGTTTGCGTCGCGCGACCTGACGGAGGAATCGAAGCAGGACCGGCCGGCGGTGCAGGTGGGGGATCCGTTTCGGGAGAAGCTGTTGCTGGAGGCGTGCCTTGAATTGCTGGCGAGCGGGGCAGTTGCGGGGATTCAGGATATGGGGGCGGCGGGGTTGACCTGCTCCACTTGTGAGACGGCGAGCCGCGCGGGCACCGGGGTGGAGATCGATCTGGAGAAAGTACCGAAGCGGGAGCCGGGGATGACGCCGTACGAGATCATGCTGAGCGAGTCGCAGGAGCGGATGCTGATTATCGTCACGAAGGGGCAGGAGCAGATCGTGCGGGATATTTTTGAGAAATGGGATTTGCCGTATGCGGAGGTGGGGGTGGTGAAGGACGACGGGATGATGCGGGTGTGCGTGGGGGATGCGGTGGTGGCGGAGATTCCTGCGCACAAGCTGGCGGAAGATGCGCCGATATACTCGCGCGAGGCGACGGCGCGGCCTGCGCCGCAGGCTCTGCCGGCGTTGCCAGATGCGGATCCTGTTACGGCGCTGCCTGCGCTGCTGGCGCATCCGAGCATTGCGTCGAAGAATTGGGTTTACCGGCAGTATGACCATATGGTGCGCGCGGGGACTTGTGTGCTGCCGGGGTCCGATGCGGCGGTGTTCCTGGTGCGCGAGGCGGATAAGATTTTGGCGGCGACGAGTGATTGCAACGCGATCTATTGCGCACTGGATCCGCGGGAGGGAGCGAAGATTGCGGTGGCCGAAGCGGCGCGGAATCTCGCGTGCAGCGGGGCGCGGCCGCTGGCGGTGACGGATAATTTGAATTTCGGCAATCCGTACAAGCCGGAGAATTTCTGGCAGCTCCGGGAATGTGTGGAGGGGCTGGCGGAGGCGTGCCGGGAATTTGGGACGCCGGTGACCGGGGGGAACGTGAGCCTTTACAACCAAAGCCCGGCGGGAGCGGTGGACCCGACGCCGACGGTGGGGATGGTGGGGTTGATCGAGAAGGCGAGTTATATTACCACGCAGTCATTCAAGAAGGCGGGGGATGCGATTATTTTGCTCGGGGAGCCGGGGCATGAATTGGGCGGGTCGCATTACGTGAAGGTCATTCACGGGCTGAAGGCGGGGATACCGCCGCGGCTGGATTTTGCGAAAGAGAAGGCGGTGCAGGCGGCGGTGCTGGCGCTTATTCGCATGGGGCTTGTGCGCAGCGCGCACGATTGCTCGGAAGGGGGGCTTGCGGTGGCGCTGGCGGAGTGTTGCATTGGGGGGGAGGAGTTGCTTGGGGCGGAGATTGATTTGACGGGTCTCGGGAGCGGGCGCGTGGATGAGTTGCTGTTTAACGAGTCGCAATCGCGGATTGTGATTTCCGTGAGGCGCGAGAACGCGACGGCGGCGCTGTCGCTTGCGGAGTGGCAGGGGATTCCGGCGCGGCGGCTGGGATTCATTGGGGGAGATCAGCTGCATATCAAGGCGGCGAGTGGGCAGTGGTCGTGGGCGGTGAAGGAATTGCGCGATGTGTGGTGGGGGTCCATCCAGCGGGCGATGGAGGGGTGATTCTCAATCGGGTTCTTTTATGCAGCTACGCGGCAAAGAACTTCGATCAGGCGAGTGGGGTGCTTTGGTTGGAACGCTGCTCATCATGGCGACCGACCTCTTTCTATTGGTCGTAATCGTTCCGAAGTTCAGGCGTGTCTATTACGATCTCGGTGCCGGGCTGACTGGTCCTGCGGCCTTTGTTGTGCATGACACAGTCATATTGACGGTGCTGGCATTGAGTAGTTCGGCGATCGCGATAGGAGTGACATTCATTACATCCCGTTGTTTTGCCCGAGTGTATTGTATATGCGCGATGGTGTTCGGCCTTCTAGAGGCCGCCTTTATAGTCGTTGCTTTATTCACTCCCCTGATAGGCGAGATTCAGCGGCTTCCACCGAAATAGTGCGGGAGTCAATGATTAATAGGAAATCCCCCGGCTCTGCCTGGGAGGCTCCGGAAGTTTGACTTTTGCAGCAGTCGAAAAGTGAACAGGGAAAGGAGTCGAGGGCGAGGGCCAGCCGTCCCCCCGCATGGCTCATCGAGCCATCGCTACAGCGCTGGCGCTCGTGATCGCGCGGATCGGTCTTTGGCGCCCCTCGCTCCGGAGGAGCGCCAATTTTGTCGCGATGGCTCGGTGAGCCATGCGGGGGTTGATGTTGCAAGTCGAAAAGGCGTTGGATTGCGGAGTCCGGTCGCCGCCTTGGACGGTTCACAAAATCAACCCTGCGGCTCTGTCGAAAGTACCTGACTCCGCCTAGACGTTCACCATCTTCCGGTGAACCCAGACGCTGTTTACGAGGCCGAGGGCGAACATTACCATCAGGACGAAGGAGCCGCTGTAGGAGATCAGCGGGAGCGGGACGCCGGTGATGGGGAGCATGCCGACCATCATGCCGATGTTTTGGAAGACGTGGGTGAAGATGAGCGCGGAGAAGCCGACGCATAGGAGGACGCCGACGTCATCGGCGGCGCGGTAGGCGACGATGAGGCAGGTGATGAGGAGCAGGCCGAATGCGGAGATGAGGATGACGCCGCCGAGGAAACCCCACTGATTCGCGATCACGGGGAAGATGTAGTCATTCTGCACGGCGGTCTGGGGCAGGGCCTCGATTTCGATCTGGCTGTTCTGCGACTTGAAGCCGAGACCGGCCCAGCCGCCGGAGCCGACGGCGTTGAGGGCCTGGTTGATGCCGTAACCGGTGTTGAGCGGATCGAGATCGGGATCCATGAACGCGGTAATGCGATCGCGCTGGAAGCCGTGCAGGCCAAAGTTGACCATCAACGGGATGAAGGCGGTCCCGAGGAGGATGATGCAGATGAGGTAGCGTTTTGGCATTCCGCCGACAAAGAGCATGGCCAGGATGACGGGCACCCAGATGATTACTTCGCCAAGGTCCGGCTGGAGGAGGATGAGGAGCATGGGCGCGCCGCAGATGATCCCGCACAGGAGGAGCCTGAGGGCGGGGTGCAGATTCCGGAACTGGCTTAGCAGGATGGCCATGACCATGATGCCGGCGATGACGGCCAATTGCGCGGGCTGGAAATTGACGGGGCCGATATTGATCCAGCTCTTGGCGCCGTTGACGCGTGTGCCGATGAGCCGGGCGAGGATGAGAAAGCCGATGCCGGCGAGGTACATGGGGAGAGCGCCCCACTTGACCCAGCGGTAATCGACCAGGCTGGCGACAAAGAAGGCCACCATCCCGATGCCGACCCACATTGCCTGGCGGCGCCAGAAATTCTGGACCAGCACCTCGTCGCGCATCCATGTGGCGCTGTAGATGGCGAAGACGCCGAAGGCAGCCAGCGCGATCATGATCGCGAAGATCATCCAATTCATCCCGAGAAACTTGCGGAGCAGGGGAGTCATGGATGGTCAGCCGAAGGTGGGGATGGCTGCGAGGAGCTTGCGGGTGTACTCGTGCTGGGGATTGGAGTAGATGGCCTCGGCGGAGGCGGATTCGACGATTTTTCCCCGGTACATCACCAGCACATGGTCGGAGATATGTTCCACGACGGCGAGGTCGTGGGCGATGAAGAGATAGGTGAGGCCGAGCTGCTCCTGGAGGTCCTGGAGGAGATTGACGATTTGCGCCTGTACGCTGACGTCAAGGGCGCTTACCGGCTCGTCGCAGACTATAAACCGCGGCTTGACCGCGAGGGCGCGGGCGATGCCGATGCGCTGGCGCTGGCCGCCGCTGAACTCATGCGGGTAACGGTTCATCATGTCGGGCTGCAGGCCCACCTGGGTCAGCAGGTCCGCAACGCGGGCGCGGCGGTCGGCGACGCTCATCTCCTTGAAGTGAATCTCCAGCGCCTCGCCGACGATGCTCAGGATGGTCATCCGGGGATTGAGCGAACCGAATGGGTCCTGGAAGATCATCTGAATCTGGCGGCGCAAGGGCCGGAAATCGCGCTCGGGCATCGGGAGGATGTCGGTGCCTTCGAAGAGAATCTGGCCGCTGGTTGCGGCGGCGAGCTTGAGAATGGTGCGGCCGATGGTTGTCTTGCCGCTGCCGCTTTCGCCTACCAGGCCGACGGTCGAGCCGGGTTCGATGGTGAAGCTGACGTCGTCCACGGCTTTTACGTCGTCGATTTTCCGCCGCAGGACCCCGCCGTGAACCGGGAAATATGTCTTGAGATTCTTGACTTCCAGGATGGGCATACGCGTTTAGCCGAGGAAAGCCGTGAGCGGGCTGGTGGGCGAGGCGGTAAAGGCCGGGGCCGGCAGGCCGATCTCCCATGCCTCGCGGCCGGCTTCCACGGCCTTGCGGAATGCGCGCGCCATGCGTACGGGGTCGGCGGCGATGGCGATGGCCGTATTGACCAGGACGGCGGATGCGCCGATCTCCATCGCCTCCGCGGCATGGCTGGGGACGCCGATGCCGGCATCGACGACCACGGGGATGCTGGACTGCTCGATGATGATCTGGATTTGCGCCCGGGTCTCGAGGCCGCGGTTGCTGCCGATGGGCGAGCCGAGCGGCATGACTGTGGCGGCGCCGGCTTCCTCGAGGCGTTTTGCCAGCACGGGGTCGGCATTGATATAGGGGAGAACGACAAAGCCCTCGGCGGCGAGGACTTCCGTCGCCTTGAGGGTCTCGATGGGGTCGGGGAGCAGGTAGCGGGGGTCCGGGTGGATCTCCAGTTTTACCCAGCGCGGCATGCCGGCGGCGGCGGCGAGGCGGGCGAGGCGGATGGCTTCCTCGGCGTTCATCGCGCCACTGGTGTTCGGGAGGAGGAGGTATTTGGAGGGATCGATGAAATCGAGGATATCGGCGGAGGGATCGTGCCGGCCGGAGAGATCGACGCGGCGCAGGGCGACGGTGACGATCTCCGCGCCGCTGGCCTCCAGGGCAGCGGCCATGAGGGCATTGGTGGGAAATTTGCCCGTGCCCACCATGAGACGGGAGGTGAATTCGCGACCTGCAATTTTGAGTTTGTCCGGCTTATCTGCCATGTGAAGTGAAACACCGTACCAAATCGGCCGCGCGATTCCACCGGTTTGATGAAGGATGCGCTAATTGCCCGGCGGCCCCCCGGCAACATTGTGATGACACGGCACATGCGGATGGTCTAAGTTCCCCCCCGATGACTGTAAGCCGGCGCATACTGATGGCGATGCTGGCGCTGACGGGCGCTCCGGCCTGGGCAGCGGCCCTCGTCGTCCCTCAGACACTGCCGGCAAGCGCGCTCGCGCAGGCTGTGCAGGAGGATACCTTTACCATGCCGACGCCTGGGGAATTGCTGGCCGCTCTCAACAAAGTGGGGAAACCGAACTGGCAGGCGCAATATCGCGCGCCGATCCCGACCGCCTATACGAGCCGGCCGCAGATTGCCCTGAACCTGGGCGGGCTGATTGCCGATGGCTACCTTGCGGTCGAGGCGGAAGACAGCCAGCAGGTGCAGAACATCGGCCGGGATATCATGACCCTGGCCAAGACCCTCGGCATCAGCGAGGACATCCTGCGGCGGGGCAAGAGCATCGAGGACTTTGCAGAGAATAACGAGTGGAGCACCCTGAAGGAGGAGCTCGAGGCGACCCAGAACGAGGTGAAGCTGGCAATGGACCAGCAGCATGACGAGGAGTTGACGACGCTCGTGTCGCTGGGTGGATGGATTCGCGGCACTGAGGCGGTCAGCGGCTGGATTGCCAATAATTACACCCCAGAGGAGGCGAGGCTCCTCCGCCAGCCGGCAATCGTGGCGCTGCTGAGGCAGAAGCTGGCTGCACTACCGGAGAAAACGCATACGGACGACCTGGTCAAGGGGCTCGATTCCCACTTGAGCACCATCCAGCAGATGGTCTCCTTTCCCACCACCCAGACCCCCACACAGGACGATGTCAAGAAGCTCAACGCCGCGGCGACGGATTTGATCGAGACGATCACCTCGAAGAAATGAGATCGTTCTTTCAACGCGCACTCCTGATCGCGGCGCTCGCGCTGCCCCCACTGGCGGCCAATGCCGCTGGGGAAACCGATGCTGAGGTGGCCGCGCACGCGGCGGCGCTGGACCTCGGGGGCGCATTTACCAATGACGGGTTCAAGCTGCGGGATGGGGATTACGAGGGGACGCTGCAGCCGGGGCAATCGGTGCTCGTGCAGGTCAATCTGTATGCGGGGAACGAATATTGGTTCAGTGTGGCGACGTCCGATCCGAAGGCGCCGATCGCGATCAATGTTTACGACGAGACCGGCAAGCTCCTGAAGACCAATCCCTACACCGATGCCCACCGCGCCGCGGCCGGATTCTCGCCCGATAACAGCGGCCCGTATTATGTGCGGGTCGCCAATCCGGGTGCGGCCGCGACTTATTGCCTCATTTACTCCTACAAATAGTACCATGCCTGAAAGCTCACGAACCGTTGAAAAAACCGAGGGACCGCGCGTCCAGCAGTTTTCCATTTTCCTTCAAAACAAAGTTGGGGCGCTCCTCGACGTAGTGAAGATGCTCAATGAGCATGCCATCGATGTGCTGGCGCTCAATGTTCAGGACTCGGCCGACGCGGCGATCGTGCGCATCGTGGTCAGCGACCCGGAGGCGGTGCAGGATTTGTTCGCGTCGCACGAGATTCCGTTTTCCACGTGCGACCTGGTGGTTTCCGAGCTGAAGGAGGGGGCGAACGGGTTGAGCAAGCTGCTGACGGCGCTGCTGATGGCGGAGGTGAATATTCACGGATGTTACTCGCTGCTGAGCCGGCCGGCGGGGAATACGGCGCTGGCGTTGCACGTGGAGGATAATGAGTGCGCGGGGGCGGTGCTGCGGAGCCACGGGTTCCGGCTGCTGGACCAGACGGATATCTCGCGGTAAGGGGGAACGTCGACGGGGAGCCACCCCGCAAGGGGATAAGCATTGATCGAGTGTTGGAGGGCCACCGGACGAAACCAACGGTTATGGAGAAGCTCTCCATGGCGGCGTGTCTTCTTCCCCTGCGATCTTTGTGCTCTTTGTGGTTAACATTCCATTTCAACCGCAAAGATCGCAGAGATCGCAAAAAGCAGCGCTCTGAGGCGCGGTGAGCCGTGAGGGGTGAAAGCCGCGCATCTGCGATTGTGCCGACCCGCGTATGTACTCCACCGCAAAAATTTCCGGTCCGGAGGTTCTGGCACCTTGCACCCGGTAGGGTGTGCGCGTAGCATCCGCGGCGTGCGCCGTTACCCAGTGCTGATTGCAACCTTGATGGTGTTGCTTCTGGTCGCCGTACCGCGGTTGCGAGCGTTGACCGACGAAGAGAAGCGGGAGGAGTTTCTCGCGACGCAGCAGGATGACTCGGGCAGCAGCCCGTCGCCAAGCCCGCACCACAAGAGGCACGTGGAGGCAGAGGCCGAGGCGACGCCGCACCGGCATCACACGCCTTCCGCGGAGGAGACGCCCGAGCCGGATGTCACGCCGCATCATCGTTTCCCCGCGGAGAGTGACGAAACGCCGGAGCCGGACGTGACGCCCCACCACCGGCGTCATCACGCGAGTCCCACGCCTGAGGAGACGCCGGCGGAGCGCGCTCACGAGGGGGAGGAGACGCCGGCGCCTCGCGTGACTCCGATCCCGACCGCGCAGCCTTACCAGCCGAGCCAGGCTTACGGAAGCTCCGCGACGCAGGGCGAACCGGTCCCGCGCGCCAGTGCCGCGCCGACTCCGGCGCCGGGCCCGTGGGGTGGGGCGCAGATCGATGTGCGGAAGCAGGGCCTGGAGCAGGAGGATGAATACGAGCCGCCGCCTCCGCCACCGGTGCATCACCATTGGTGGCAGTTCTTTGGCGGGGAGCCCGAGCCGCAATATCAATTCCTGACACGCGAAATCCGCGACGCCATCGACCGAGCGCCGGTCGCGAGGAACCGCTGGCGCTTCATTGTTGTCCACAACTCGGGCACGCGGCAGGGCAATGCCCGGATCTTCGATTATTACCACCGTTACGTGCGGAAAATGAAGAACGGGCTGGCCTATCATTTCGTCATCGGCAACGGGACCTCGTCAGGCAACGGGCAGATTGAGATCGGGAACCGGTGGACCAAGCAGCTCCAGGGGGGGCACGTGCATAGCGATTATCTTAATAATATCGCGCTGGGGATCTGCCTCGTGGGTGATTTTAACCGGGACTTGCCGACCCGGGAGCAACTGGAGTCGCTGGATGAATTGATCCGGTATCTCCGGACCCGGGTGGGGAAAATCGATGGCAAACCAGCAATCGTGAAGGCGCACAAGGAGATCAATCCGCCGCAATGGCCGACTGATTGTCCTGGGGACCGGTTTCCTTACCGGTGGCTGCATGAGCGGTTTGATTGAGGCTGGTCAGGGAACGAGGAAAATCTTCCCGGTGTAGGGATCCTTGATCTGGGTATCCTTTGGGAATCCCCGCACATCCACATAGCCTCCGGTGTAGGGCGAGGTCACAAAGCCGGGCTTCCCCGGCATCGTCTTTGCGTAGGGCGGTTTCGCGTCGGTGACGGGGATTCCCTCGGGCGCTACGATCGATGGTGTTACAAACACCACAATCACATCGCGATTCACGGCATCCAGCTCGGTCCCTGTCCCCTGTGGCTCGTTAGTCCTTGTACGGCCGTAATTCGGATCAGGGTTCACTCCAGCCAGCATCACCGTTTGGTCCGGAAGGATGTTCAATTGAGTTTTCCCGCGTGTGAAGGAAAAGATCGGCCGCCAATATCCGGGTGACGGATGCATTGGCCCCACCTTGATCTTACCGCCGCTCTTCTCCGGCAAAAAGCCAAGGAAATCCGATATCTCCGGGTTCAAATCGAGGCCTACCGTATTCGCGAGGTTGCCCGATGTCTCGAAACTGGAAGTGACGTTCAGGGTCAACCCCAGGTTTTGGGTTACGAAGTGATCCGGAAACCAGATGCCGGGGTGGTGTGCGTCGAGTTCGAAGTCATCGGGATAGCGAAACTCCCGGACGACCTCGATCATGGCATGCTGCCCTGAGGGCGTGGTCACCGCCGGGGCGGAGAGTAGATCGAATCCTGTGCGCCCATCCATGTATCGAAGGATTTTCTGGAACGGCTTTTCAGCCAGCACGGTAACGCCGAACAGGCCACCCACGGTCTGCCAGGAGCCATCCTTGAAACTCCAGTTTTTCCTCCCAAGCGCATCCAATGCAGCCAGCGTTGCGGCATCGGCCACGGTCCCGCTCACGCTCGGCGCCGGGTACTCGTTCCCGGCGTTCTCGAAATTGCCAACCATTGCCGTGGCATCGCGGAAAGCCGGGTCTTCCGCCCGCATTTTGATCCAGGCCGGCAAATCGATCCCTACGAATTTTGTCTCCAGCCTGATGATGGGTGGTTGCGAACTGGCGGGCGAGGCCGCAGGTTTCGTCACCGGCTGGGTGGCGGGAGCGGGAGTGGCCTGCAGTGGCGATGCGGTAGCTGCGGGAGCGGGGGATTGGGCGATGGTTCTTCGGCTTGTCGCAATCGTCAGCGCGGTGATCATCAGGGCGACTCCCAGCAACCCACGCCATGCCCGCGCGGGCTGGAAACTGCCTATGCCGGCGATGCGTGCGCGGAGGGTGTGGCGGCCACTGGCCATCGCCACCATCGTGGCCGGGACACGCTGCGGACCGCGCAGGAGTTGCACTGTCGTTAATAGCGTTTCGCCGTAGGCCGGCGGGGCATTGGAATCGAGGCTGAGAACCCATGCGTCGCAGGCCATCTCGCGGTCCAGGCGGGCGGCGCGGCTGGCGAGCCAAACGAGGGGGTTGAACCAATGAAGGCACGCGGCGATGGCGAAGAGGCATTGGACCGCGAGATCGCCGCGGCGGGCGTGGCCAAGCTCGTGAAGGAGGATGCAGCGCAGCTCATCGTCGGAGAATTGCGCGAGCCACGCGGGTGGCATCCAGATTTGAGGATGAAGGAGGCCGGCGAGGGTGGGGACCTGGACTGCAGAGGACGTCCGCAGGGCGACGTAGCGGCGCAAGTGGGCCGGGATTGAGGAAAAGATTGCGAGAAGGCGTTCGTCGCTGGCGGGCTGCGTTTTCCGCGCAAGCCGGGCCGTTTGGATGCCGCGCCATGCGAGGAAGGCCAGCGCGGTGAGGAAACCGGCAAGCCAGATTAGGAACGGAAGATTGACGCTGCGGGCAGGCGTCACCGGGGGCGTGGCAGCAACTGGGGATGGCGGAATGGCGTGCTCGCTCCTTTCTACGACCGGGCCTGCCGGGAAGCTTACTTTTACCAGTAATGGGCCTGCGGGCAGGGCGGGTGCGGTGACCTGGCTCTCCCAGAGATTCATGACACCCCAGCGGGTCTCCACCGGCCATGGCATCAGCAGGCGGGCGAGCAAAGCGAGCCAGAGGATGCAAAGCCATTGGCTCCCTATCATCGCGCGCAGCAGTGGGCGCAGCGGCAGGAAGAGGGCGATGAAAAGTGAAACAAAAAGACTGGTCGCGATCATGGCTTGCGTCCCTTTCGGCTGCGTTGCTGGAGGAGCTTCTGGAGATCCGCGATCTCCTCTTCGCTGAGGTCCGCCTGCTCGCAGAAATGGGTGAGCAGCGGGCCGGATGCGCCGCGGAAGACGCGTTGAAGGAAGGATTCGCTCTCCCGCCGCACGCATTGCTCGCGAGTGAATTTCGCCGTGTAGCGGTTGGATTTTCCTTCTTTGCGAACGGTCAGGATTCCTTTGCCGGCCAGGCGGGTGAGGAACGTGTTGACGGTCTTCTGATGCCAGCCGGTCTGGAGGGCGAGGGCATCGTATATCTCCGGGGCGGTGGCCGAGCCGCGGCCCCAGAGGATATTAAGGACTTCCCATTCTGCAGCGGAGATTTTCGGGGGATTGGGCATGATGCTTACAGATGTAGTCTTTAATGTCTTACAATTGTAAGGGTTCGTCAATTCTTTTTTCTCCGCAACTCCCGGTGCATCCCGCGGATGCCTCACAGCCGTACTGTACCTGCCGGTGCATCCCCGGCAGGATATCGCATGAAAATTGGAATCACCGGCGCCGGAGGGTTGATTGGCCGCCATGTTGCGGCGCTGGCGCGGGAGCGCGGGCATGAGGTGATCGGCTTTACCCGCAACCCGGAGGGGCGCGGGCCGGGCTGGCGGAAATTCAGCACCGGCGAACCGCCGGATGTGAAGGGGTGCGAGGCGATTGTGAACCTGGCGGGGGAAAGTGTCGTTGGATTGTGGACGGCGGCGAAGCGAATGGAGATCCGTGAAAGCCGGGTACTGGCGACGCGGAGGATCGTGGAGGCGATGCAGGCTGCAGCAGTGCCGCCGCGGGTGCTGGTAAATGGATCGGCGATTGGATATTATGGGGATACTGGCGACGGTGCGGCAGATGAGGGGTCGCCACGGGGTGGGGGATTTCTGGCGGATGTCTGCGAGGCGTGGGAGGCGGAGGCGTTGAAAGCCCGGGAAGCCGGCGCTCGCGTCGTACTACTGCGGACAGGGGTGGTGCTTTCCACGGAGGGTGGGGCGCTGGCGGCGATGCTGCCGGCGTTCCGGTTTGCTCTTGGCGGACGGCTCGGGAATGGACGCCAATGGCTTGCCTGGATTCACATTGCCGATGAAGCGGCGCTGGCGCTGGAGGCGATTGAGAACGAGGCGATGCAGGGGTCGGTGAACGCCACTGCACCGAATCCGGTAACGAACGCCGACTTTACTAAAACGCTCGCGGCCGCGCTGCACCGGCCATCGCTCTTTGGCGTCCCGGCGTTCGCGCTGCGGGCGGTCCTGGATGGGTTTGCCAGTGAGTTGCTGGAGAGCCGCCGCATTCTCCCTAGCGCAGCGGTGGCTGCTGGTTTCCGATTTCAGTACCCGACTCTGCCGGATGCGGTGGGGCAGCTATTGCAACCCTCACGCCATTAGCCATGGGGGCCACTTATTGATCGAAATCGGCAGGAGCGCGCTCAAGCCCTGAAGCTGTAATCAAGAATGATTACTCAGCACTCAGTGCGCCATCATTAAGATGTGCATTTGAACATGGTGGTTTTACCCTATTGCCATTCAAATAATGGCGCCCGTAGACTGCGTGCGTGAGCGTCGCTTTTAATCAGCGGAAATTACCGCGCATGGAGTACGGCCCGCAAACCGTGGCGGCCAGAATGATTGGCATCTGGGTGATTAGCACAACACTCATCGATGCTTAAGTCGATTAAGCCCAACTTTTTTCATCCGCAAAATCCATCCAATCGTCCAAACATTGCTTCACTTACTATGAATACCGATATCTCATCCTTTGCCGTCGTTGAGGGTAGCCAACGCCACGCGATCCCAGGTGCTCGCGCTCTTGGGCGCGTTAGCCCCCACACTCCGATTGAAATTACGGTCAAAATCCGCCGGAAGGAAGAACTGCCGCCCCTCAACGGCCGTCCGTCGGAGATTATCAGCCGGGACCAATTAGCCGGCACTTATGGCGCACGCCAGCAGGACGTGGACGCCGTAGTAAAAGTCCTCGCCGGGTTCGGTCTGGAGTCCATCGGTTCCGACCTTCTAACCCGATCGGTAGATCTCAAAGGATCGGTGGCCGACATCGAACGTGCCTTCCAAATTCACTTATTCAATTACAGCCACCCCGACGGTAACTTCCGCGGATATGTCGGCCAGTACCAAGTGCCGTCCGCTCTCCATGGGGTTATTGAACATGTTCTCGGACTGGACACCCACAGAGTCGCGCGGCGGCGGAAGATTCCCATCCAAGCCTCCTTAGGGGCCCTCGACGCCAGCGCGGCGGTTTCTTCGTATTTTACCGGTGCGCAACTCGCCAACCACTATCATTACCCCCCGGGTGACGGCGGCGGCGAAACCGTCGCTATCCTCGAATTCGGCGGCGGTTACTTCCCCAGCGATCTCGAGCAGTTTTGCAATTTGGCAAATATCACGAAAGTGCCAACAGTAAAGCCCATCAGCGTGGACGGCACGTCCACCTCCTCTACCGCGGATGGCGCAGAAGGAGAAGTCATGCTGGACATTGAGGTTGTCGCCAGCGCCTGCCCAGCATCCACCATCGTGGTTTACTTCGCCAAGTTTACTGAGCGCGGATGGGTCAAGGCGCTCGACGCGGTCGCCAAGGATGCCCAAAATGATCCCAAGGTTGTATCCATCAGTTGGGGTTACGCGGAGGACGTCTTAATCTGGCATCCCCTGACAATGAAGCAGGTCAATCAGACCCTCATGGATGTCGCAAAGCTTGGCATTACCGTCTGCGTGGCCGCGGGCGACGATGGCTCCAGTGATGGGGTTCTCGACGGTCCCGCACACGCGGACTTTCCTTCCTCCAGCCCCTATGTCCTGTCGGTTGGTGGCACCACCATCCCTGCTGCCAACCTTTCCAGCCAGGATATCGGCTGGTTCGAGGGAGATGGTCTTCGCAATGATAACGGCGGTAGCACTGGGGGTGGAGTAAGCGCCGTCTTCAATAAGCTCCCCTGGCAATCCGCATATCACATACCTTCTGTTAATCCGGGGGCGATCGCCGGGCGCATTTTGCCCGATCTCGCAGCGAACGCCGATTGGACAGCGTCGCCTTATCTCTTGTTTGTCGATGGCCAACCGCAACCCAATGGCGGTACCAGTGCGGCAACGCCGCTCATCGCGTCCCTCATTACACGCATCAACGCCACGCGCCGTGCCGCAGGAAAAACCGTGATCGGATACGTGACCCCGGTTCTGTATCAAACTTATAATGGCTCGACGGTTGGAGCCGCTGGCTGTACCGATGTAACCACGGGGCAGAACAATACGGCCAAGGCTGGCGGTTACAGCGCCGGTCCCGGGTACGACGCTGTCTCCGGGTGGGGTACGCCCAATGGCGTCGCCTTGCTGAACGCATTGAACGCAGTCATCTAAGCGGTGCGTCCAGCAACCTGGCGAGCATCGGGGGATCCCTTATTTTTGCCTGGGATCGGGCTCCTTGTGGAGGCGGCGATACAAAGTGCGGAATTGATCGTAACGCAAGCCGAGCAGGGCTGAGGCTCTGCGCTGGTTGTGACGTGCGGCGTTGAGGGCGTGGTCCAGGAGAATCGCGCGTGCTTCCTCAAGGTGATCGTGAAGGTCAACGGGCAGGGGCAGCTCGGCCAATGCTGCCTGCCATGATTGGGTCTTGTTCTGCTTTGTGGCGGGCTTTGCGTGGCCGCCGAGGGGCTTTAGTTCGAGTGGCGCCAGCTTGCCGCCCGCAGCGTGAATGACGGAGCGTTCCACCACGTTTCTCAGCTCGCGGATGTTGCCCGGCCAATCGTGTGCCAGGAGCTCGGCTTCCATTTTTGCGGTGAGTACGGGCGTTGTGTTCTGGCCGAGCTCTGCTGCCATTCGGCCGATGTAGTATCGCGCCAGCAATGGGATATCTTCCTTTCGCTCGCGGAGCGATGGGACCTGGACCACGCAACAGGCGATGCGATCGAGCAGATCGGCACGAAACTTTCCTTCTTCGCATGCGGTTGCGAGGTCTTCATTGGTTGCGGCGACGATGCGCACGTCCACCTGCAGACTCTCATTGCCGCCCACCCGCTCAAATGCGCCATACTCGATCACGCGCAAAAGCTTTTCCTGCACGGGCAATGGCATCTGCCCCAGCTCATCGAGGAATAAGGTGCCTCCGTGAGACATCTCGAAGCGCCCTGGCCGGCGCTTGAGGGCTCCCGTAAATGCTCCGGCTTCATGGCCGAAGAGCTCGGACTCCACGAGCTCGGCAGGGCAGGCGGCGCAATTCCAGCGGATGAACGGCCCGGACCAACGTTTCGAGAGATAATGGAGGCGCGCGGCAGCGAGTTCCTTTCCGGTTCCGCGTTCGCCAGTCAAGAGAACTGGTCGATTGATGGGAGCGATCGCGCCGACCTTTTCCTGGAGCTCGATGAACTGGGGAGATCGACCGATAGCTTCTTGAGGGCCGGCGGATAAAAGATCGGTGTTCATTGAAGTGTATAGTACCAACAGATGGTGTGGAGCACCACACTAATATGAGCTCTCGATTTGCGATATTTGTGCAAATATCTAGTGGCAAGCTATTTACATCATTCATATGCTGCTGGCATTGCCGATGCTAAAAGGGCAAATCACAACACCTACCTATATGGGCATATTCACCAGATTCCGTGACATTGTATCCTCCAACATCAACGCGATGCTCGACGCTGCGGAGGATCCAGAGAAAATGATCCGCCTCATGATCCTCGAAATGGAGGAGACCCTCATTGAGATGAAATCCGCAGCGGCTGGAACGCTTGCCACTCGTGAGCGGGTCTCACGCTCGCTGGCAGACATCCGCCAGCGAGCGGACCGATGGGAGCAGAACACGCGGCTGGCACTATCCCGGAACCGGGAGGATCTTGCTCGCGAGGCGCTGGCCGAGCGGCGCCACCTTCTGGACCAGGCGGCCAGCCTTGAGGCCGAACTCGCCGCGTCCGAGCATCTGGCCGCCGATCATCGGGAGCAGATTGCGCTGCTGGAGAAGAAGCTCACCAGTGCGCGGGAGAAACAGCGCCTCCTCATTCAACGCCATGTGCAGGCTACGCAAAAGGTGCGGGCGCTGCATCAAATCCGGGAGGTTGAGACCGGCAACACTGTGATTCGCTTCGACCAGTTTGAGGCGCGCATTGCACAGATGGAGGCGGCGGCCGGGCTGATCCGACCGGCAACCGCCCCAAACCTGGAGCAGCAAATGGCCGATCTCGAGCGCGACAGTGACATCGAGAAGGAGCTGCAGCGCATTAAGGCTGAAACCGCTGCCCGGCAATGAACATACCCTGCAATGTCATAGTCGCCCTGCGCCTGTTTCCTTTCGGCTTTCCCTTCCGGATGTTCAGGCCATTTGGCTTCGGCCACTTCGGGGTAGTTCCGTTCACGCTTATCTTCTGTGCTTTTATCGTTGCGCTGTTTATACTCGGGTCACGTTCCGGATACCGGCGTAATTCCATGAATACCAATCAGCGCGACACGGGCATAGCCTATCTGCTGCTCCTGTTTGGCGGCGTCCTTGGTCTTCACAAGTTCTATCTCAATCGCCCCGCGTGGGGAGTGGTTTACATTCTCACGGGCGGCTTGTTCTGCGTAGGATTGATCTATGATCTGTTTACGCTCCCGGCGCAGGTCCGCCGGTGCAACGACGAGCTGGGCGCTCCTGCCGGTGCGGCGTGCCAGGCGCCGGCCTTTGCGTCATCCGCGGAGCCATTTGCCCGTGCCAGCGCGCGTGTGGAGGCGTTTGCGCGCCGGCTGGATGATTTGGAAACTGTCATATACGCTCAACGCAAGAAGTAATCCCCCATGAACTCGTACGATCAATCCACGCGAACACGGTATTCGCGCGAATCAACGCAGTCCGTCTTTGGCTCCGTATTCAACCGAGAGCCGAACAGCCATTCCGGGCTGATGCTGGGTGTCATATTCATCGTCACGATGCTTGGCATCGTGCTTTTGCATAACAGCGACAAGGTTTTTTGGGTATTCGCGCTGGGTGTCGTATTTGCGGGTCCGTTCCTGCGCCGGCAGAAGGTGCAACGGGGCGCTGATGCCAATGCGGCAGGTCAGCCGTTCGCGGGTCCCACCGACCGGAGCCAGGCCATCTCACCGGAGGCGGAGCGGCTGCTGGCTGCGCTCGAACAATTAGAAAAGCGCCTGGTTAACCTTGAGACCATTGTTACCCAAAGAGAGTTCGATTGGGAACGCCGTTTGAACCAGGACCCACCGCCATCCGCGGCGGCGCGGCCGGTCCCGGGTGCTGCAGGCGGTGGGTCGCCGATTTAGGAGAGCATCTCCGGCGGCGGTGACGGGCAACTGAAAGGTGGCCGCGCCGGGAAGAATTCACTATGGCCCAACTTGAATGCGGTAGAACTGGGAACCAGGCGTCACATTCGTGAGAGTAAATGTCATGACTCCACTGCCGTTTGTCTGGGTGGTCACATTGTTGGTAACATTTGTCCATGTGGAGTTGAGCGAGGATTCGCTCTGGAGCTGATAGGTGTGACCCGTGAAGGTCTGGATGGCAATGGTCATGCCGCCTGTGCCCGCGAATGCCACGTTCTTGACCTTTACGACACTTGCAGTGAGCACGATTCCGTTGTTCACGAACCTTGGCGGCAGGATTGGCCAGCCCGTCATGATATCGAGGATGCCGTTATTGGTAAAGGTGCCGCTGGAGTCGAAGGCTGTGCCATTGGTAACGATCACGGTGCCATTATTGACGATGCTGCCGGTGACTGTCACCACACTCCCGGTATTTGCGTAGACGGTGCCGTTATTGGTCAATGCGGTCGTGAGCGCGCCGTCATCGATGAGAGCGCCTCCCGCTGAGATTGTCGTCGTGGCCGCGGTCAAGGCGCCCCCGGATAAATCAAAGGCGCCGCCGCTCTGCACGCTCAGGCTTCCCCCGGTGAGAGTACCTGCGAGCACCATGGTCCCGGAGTTGACAACGGTGCCTCCACTGTAATTGCTGCTGCCGCTCAGAGTAAGCAAACCGGCGCCGGTCTTGATCAACTGCCCCGTCCCCGATAGGGCGCCGGAAAGAGTGATATTATAGGCAGCGCCCAAAGCATTCCCAGCTTGAAAAGTGGTGACGCCGGACAAAGGAAACGCTGAGACAGACGACCAATTGGCGATGGCTCCAATCGTCGCGGTTCCGAAGGTGGTGCTGAGACCCGAGTCCGGCAGTTTCTCCACCAGGCCTACGCTGCCGAGGTAAAGGGTGGCCCCGGAACTCAGGGAAAGTGTCGAGGTGGCTGTGGTGGAGCTGCCACTGTTCATCGTGATACCGGTAAGCGTGGTCGTTCCGCCGGTGAGAACTGCAGAACCTGGTGCTGCCGCGGTAGTCAACAACAGGCCGTCCGTACCGGGATAAGTCACTGACCCGCCGCTCACGGTGAGGAAACCACCGTCTCCGCCGTCACCGACTTTGAAACCCTTCGTCGAACTCGATGTCCCGATCGTCAGGTTGCCCCCGGAGATATCCATGTTGGCTATTTTATCGCTATCCGCCTGAACATCCACCGAAGTGGCGGTGACGGTTCCACCTCCAACCGAGAGCCCTGCGCCCGCGCCGGTATCCCTGGCAACGGCCACGATGCCCAATGTCGCCGTCCCACTGGTATCAATGCTCAATCCGCCCGAGGTGTTCGTTCCCGCCACTCCAATATTGACTGCGCCAAAGAGAGCAGAACCCGACCCGGTGATAGTTGCAAAGTCGCCGGTTGACCCGGCAAGGGGAGCAACATTGAGTGTGCCGGCCGTAACCATGCCGCCGGTTACATTGAAGGAAGTTCCCGCAGCCCCGTTGCCGACTGTGATGGTGCTGGCAGCGGAGCCGAATGTCCCGCCGGCAATGGTCAGGTTTGCTCCGGTAACGGTGGTGCCTCCTGTGCTATTGCTCGCGCCAGTAAGTGTGAGAATGCCCGTGCCGAGTATGTTGAGCGAGCCACTGCCGGTAAACGCACCTGCGTAGGTGGCGGTCAGGTTACTTTGGCCAACGGACAAGGCCACTGCCGCGGACGCCGTGTTGACGAGGTTCAAATTTGACGTACCGATCAATCCGCCCAGTGTCGCCGACGTGATCCCGTTGAACGCCACGCTGCCGCCCGTGGGATTGAGGATGCTGTCCTGCAAGGCAGCGGCATTCCCGAGTTCCAGCGTTCCTGCCACAACAGTCGCCGTACCGCTATAGGTGGTCGCGCCGGCAAGGATGACCGTACCTCCGTTGAAGTTTATGTTATTGGTGCCGGAGATTGTGCCGGACAAAGTCAGCGGGTTGCCTGAGGCATTGCTGACATTCAGATTTGTGGTGATGGTCAGCGGAGCGGAGATGGTGTCGCCTTTGCTGGTCGACAGTTGCTCGATGTAGCCGGGTGCAGGGGCGTTTTGGAATGTGAGGGAACCACCATTGGCCGCCAGCGTAAATGCTCCGCCTCCGCCGGAAGCGCCGATGTCCAGCTCGCCAACGGTGATGGCGGCGTTGACATCGATGGTCTGGCCGGCGGCGATGGCGGAATTGATAAGGGCGACGGACTGCGCGGTATTGGGGTATGGGCCGCTATTTTTCCAGTTGGCATTGACGATCCAACTTTGGGCCGATGAGGTAACCGTATCAATCCAGCCAACGCCGGGGTTTACAAATGGTGTGGCACTCGCTGGCGCCGAGGCTGCGCCCTGCCCGTAAACACTCACTGCCGATACGATATAGTAATAGGTCTTGCCGTCGGTGAGGCCGCTCTGGAGAAAGCTGGTGCCGCTGGTGGAGGCGATGGTGGCATAGGTCCCGTTGCTGCTGGTGGAACTCTCAAGAATATAATTGGTCGCTCCGGCCACGGCGTTCCAACTTACGTCAACCACTGAATCGCCTGGAAGGCCGTTCAGGCCGGTCGGCGCCACCGGAGGCACACCCGGCATCAGGACGCTCGCTTCCAACGATTGCGGGCCGACTCCGTTGCTGTTGTTTGCGGCGACCACGTAATAATAAAACGTACCACCGGCAACGTTGTTATCGACAAAGGAATTGGTTGTCACTCCGGTACCAATGACGGTGTAGGGACCGCCGGTGACGCTGGACCGCTCAATGGTATAGCTGGTGGCGCTGACGGACGGGGTCCAACTCAAGGTGACCTGGGAGTTCGTGGCGGTCCCGCTAAGGTTGGTGGGGGCGGCCGGACCGTTCGCGGCAAATAGCCTGATGATGGCCGCCTGCGCGATGGGGAGGGTCAACGCAAAGGAGCCTGAGGTCGGACGCGCCATCCCCATATAGGTCCCGTTCCAAACCCCCACCCCTGAGATCGCGGAGCCGCCGAGGGTAACCCCGGTGAGCGTGGTGGGATCGTTATTGCTGCCCGTCAGAAACATGACCTGTGCGTCGTTGTAAGTGGTGCCGGAGGTGGACATGGACAGGAGGGCATTGGAAGCCGGGGAGCCGTAGTCCCGATTGATAACGGTAAGTATCAGGCTGCCGTCGCTCTGGAGGACCGAATAGGCCACCAGGTTCACATTGCTGCTGTTGCCGATGGTGACGGGGACCAAATGTCCGTGACCGCCGACATTAAACGCCGCCATGCCATAGGCGAGCGGGTTGACGGTGTAACTGCTTTGCACGTTGGCGGGGGTAATCGCACTATAGTCGGGGTCATTGGCATTCAGGCCCATGTGAAAATTAACTCCCACCAGACCGGCACTTGCATGATAGTACATATAACCCAGCCCCCATAATGCCGCGGCATAGGCATTGCTCGCCCCCGGGGCGCCGTTGTGATAGAAAGTATTAGTCTCTCCATAGCGGGGCGGCAGCCCCGAAGCCTGAGCGTAGGGAAGCCACGGCGTCAGGTTGTTTGGGTAGAGAGTGGTTTCGTTGCTGGCAGCGAGCATCATCGAGACCTCCTGGGCGATGGTGAGGGTGTTGCCCTGGCCGAGGCCAAAGGGATACAAGTGCTGGTTGCCAAACGCGATATCGCCGCCTGGAGCTTCCGCGGGAGCAAAGGTGGGGAAATATTGGGGGTTCTGCTGAGCGGTATCGGGTCCGGCCATTCTAACTCCGGTGAATAGCGAATTCATCGCCGTCCGATAGGCGCTGAAGTCGGTATCGTAAATCGAAGCCGTCATTCCAGAAATCAGGTTGGGCTCATTGCACACTTCAAATACCAGGCTGTTGCTGTTGGTCAGATAGCCGTTGGAGTTCGCATAAGTATGCATGTTTTCCGCGGTGATCGGCTTGCTGTTCGCGTCGGTCGGCACCGTGGAGGCGTCGTAAAGCGTGCCATCGATTTCCAGGTCCCATATCAGGTTGGCGCCAATCGCATGGCAATAGTCCAGCACCGCGTCCTCGTCCGCCGGAGTATAGGCAGCGTGGGTAGCGCCGAGCTCGGCGCTGTTTCCCCCGACGCGGATGCTTTTCACACCGATGGTCTTCGCCAGGGCTATCATCGCCCCATTGCTGCCGCTGAGATACCAGCCGTTGTTTACATCGTCATAGACCACCGAACCCATTTCAAAACTCAATCCCTCGAAGTCGCTGGAGATCGCCGTTCCGGAGACCTGGGCCATGTTGACCGCCAGGGTCACGTTTGCATTGGTAACTTGCGCACGGGCCTCAGGCTGACACAGAAAAGCCGCTCCGATCCATAATGCCGTGAATAGAAAGGCGCGCGCAGGTTTGGTGATTGGGCTCCGGCAGAGTCTCATACGGTGTATTCGGATCTGAATTCTGCCTCCTGCGGAAATCGTTGCCGCCAGCGACAACGAACAGCAATTCCCCACCATGTGCAAACAGCCCGCTAGCTCATGCGCTCCTGACTCCATTCTCCACCGTCGTGACTTTGCGAACCCTGCGCCGGGAGCGCTGCCAGACGCAGAGCATGCCTGCACCGGCAAGCATCATGGCCCAAGTGCCGGGCTCCGGGATCGCGGCAACCAGTTCGCCGGAGGTCAGTTGATCGGCGCCGTACGTGCCATTGAAGGTCACGCCATCGACCACCGGGTTGAGGAACGATACGTCGGCCAGTTGCGCCGAGGTCAGGTCGTTGGTGGCGCCGATGAAGACTTCATCGGAGCCGCCGCCGGCGCTGGCGCCGTTCCAGTCGGAGATCGCCAGCGTGCCAGTCCATGCAAGCGCGCTGCTATCGGCAAAATTAATGACATCGCTCGAAGCCCCAAGCGAAAGCGTGGAGGCGCCCCCGTTCAACGTGAGCGTCCCCAATGCCTCACTCTGCGAGGCGAGCACCTGCAATACACCGCTGTTGAGGGTGATCGGAGCAGACTGATAGAGGGCGTTGTTTGCCGCCAATTCCAGTGTGGCATTGTTGACTCCCACAGACGCAGTGGCGGAAAGCGAACCGCTGACTTCCAGCGTGCCGGCGTTCACGGTAGTGGCGCCGGTATAGTTATTGAGCGCGGAGAGCACTTCCTGGCCGGCGCCGATCTTCGCGATGCCGCCGCCGTTTGAGATGGCGCCGTTCAGAGTGATGTTCTCCGCTGTGCCGATGGCGTTCGCGGCATCGAAGGTCGTGGTATCCCCGGTGGTCAGGGTTAAGGGTACACTCGTTGACCAACTGGCCAGAGCGCCGATGGTGGCGGTTCCCAAGGTAACGGTGACGCCGGTATCATCGGTTCCCTCGTTGAGGCCGACGCTGCCAAGGTAAAGCGTCGCGCCGGTATGGACCAAAAGGGTCGACACCTCTGTGGCGGTATTCCCGGCATCCAACGTGATGCCGCTCAGGTTGGCAATTCCTCCGTTGAGGTTGATCGCAGATGCATCATTTCCGACACTTGCCAGCAGGCCATCCGTTCCCAGGTAAGTCAGCGTGCCGCCCGCTTGGGTAATGATACCGTCTTCAGCGGCGCCACTGAGTTCAAAGGCGGCGCTTGAGGAGGAGTTCCCGATCGTGAGCGAACCGCCATTGATGTTGATGTCGGAGGCTCTCCCACCGACACCGGTACCGGGAAGGATGCTGGTGGCGGTAACAGTGCCTGTGGTGAGGACGATGCCGCCGGCCGCGTTCGCCGCCCCGCCGGCGGCGCCGTCCCTGGCCTCCACATATGCGCCCAGGGCCACGGTCCCCGTGGTGTTAATGAGCAATTCACCGCCCGTATTGGCGTTGCTGCCAATCTGGACGCTACCAAATACGGCGGACCCATTTCCGGTTATTTCGAAACCGCCGCCGGTGTTACCGCCGACCGGAACGATACTGACCGTCCCAAACGTGGCCGTGCCCCCGCTGATATCCAACCCCAGCGCTTGCGACGACTGGTAGAGCAACGTCGAGCCGGAAGAGCCAAAGCTTCCGCCAGTGATCGTCAGGCCGCCTACCGCCGAGGTGGCCTGGCCAGCACCCACGGTCAAGTTACCAGTCAAGTTATCATTGGTGAGCGTGATCACACCCGCTGTGTTGACCGTCGTCAGATTGCCGGAGCCGGTTAGCGAACCTGTGAAAGTGTTTGGCGCGTTGTTGTGCCCGAGGGTCAGCGCCACGGGAGCCGATCCCGTGTTGGTCAGCGCCAGATTCTGAGCGCCAGTCAATCCAGCCAGCGTGAGCGTCGTGATTCCGGAGAAGGCGATCGTCCCACCCTGGTTATTGTAATTGAGGGTGCTGTCCTGCAGGGCCAGCGCGTTCTGAAGCTCAAGCTCCGAACCCGCACCGGTGATGGTCGTGGTGCCGGTGAAGGTATTCGCGCCTGCGAGAATCAGGAACCCGCCGTTATTCACATTCAGGTTGCCGATGGCAGCCGCGTTCGTGGCGGAGAGATCGCTGATGATCCCGGAGAACGTATAGTTGGTGATCGCCGTGTCGGCGCCGTCGCCGACGTTCAGTGTCGTGGCGGAAGGGGTGCCGCTGGTATTGCCGAGGACGACATCGCTGGTCCCGCCCGCACCGCCACTGCTCAACTGCGCCAAATGCGGATTGGCGCTGGTGAAGTAGGCGGTCGAAGTCGCGCCACCGGCCGGGTTCATCACGAGGCCCGCGTTTGCATTGGTCGACGTGACAGTGCCGAGGCCATAGTTATTCGATACCGTCAGGCTGTTGCCGGTCAGGGCGACCCCGCCGGTAAAGTTGTTGGAGCCGGAGAGCGTCACATTGCCGGCGCCCACGAGTGCAAGGGCCAGGCTGGCGCCATTCCCTGCGTTGTTATCCGTGATGGTCCCGCTGAAAGAGTCCGCGGCCGTGTTGTTGACCGTCAGCATAGCCGCGCCGCTGGAGGAAGTGATGGTGCCGGTGGCGACGCTGCCGTCGGACAGGTTGCCGACGGTCTGGCTATTGCCTGCCAGGTCAAAGGTGCCGGTGCCCTGGACCGTCACCGGGCTGGTGCTCGGCAATGAGCCGCCGGTGCCGAGCTGGAGTGTGCCCCCGCTTACGATGGTGCCACCAGTGTAGGTTTCCGCGTTCTGGAAGATCAGCGTGCCGACGCCGGTCTTGGTCAGCGAATTACCGGCTCCGCCGTCGGAGATCACGCCCTGGACCGTCAATGCGTTGGTTGCGTTGTCAATTTCCCAAGTCTGGCTGTTGCCGAGGACGATCGGCACGTTCAGTGTTTGGGCAGCCGAGCCGTTTTGCATCACGATGCCGATGCCCGACCCATAGGTGGTGGTGACGGGCGTTGAGCCCACGGTGACCCCAAAACCCGAGGCCGCATCCAGTGTCAGCGTGTTTGACGAGCCGCCGCCGCCACTGCCGGTCCCAAGGTTGGTCGCAGGAGCCGTGGAGCTGTAGCTGAGGCTGTTGATCGTATAGCTGTTATCGAGCGTTTGCGACGCCGTATGGGTCCCGCTTGGCGAATCAGCCGTAAGGATGACATTGTTCGCGGCCGCAAGCTGGCCGGACTGGAAGGCAACACCGGTATGATCGGTGGCGAAGTTGCCAGGCACGCTCCACGATGCACTGGTGCCGCCCACCCAATAGTAAGAAACCGTGACCTCGTTGAGCGTCAGGGTCAGCGCGCCGCCAGATTCGCCCAGGCTCGCGGCATACGAGTTGCCGCCAAGGGCGACAATGCCCGTGCCCGCCAGGCTGAAGCCGGCGGTGCTCGTGAGTCCGCTGCCCGCCGTCACCAGGGTGTAAGTCTGCGAGGCGCCGCTGGGAGCGGTGCTGATGGAAGGCACCACGATGTTGATGACACCGCCATCCGTGCCAAAACTCAGGGCGCCCGTAACCACCAATTTATCATTGCTGGTGCCGTTGAGGTCGAAGTCGAGGTTGGCGGTGCTGGTCGGTCCGCCAATCGTGAGTCCGCCATTGAGGGTGAGGGTGTTAAAGGTGGTTGTCTCGGCGGTACCGGCAGTAGCGCCTCCCAGCAGGAGGGTTGATCCGCCATTTAGCGCAAGGCTTGCCCCGCCGGCGCTGCCGATGGCGACCGCTCCAAGCGAAGGGCTCGCCTGGAGGCTGGCCCCACTGGCAACGGTGACCGCGGTATTGCCCAGCGGCGTGCTCGAGTTGAGAATCAGGCCACCCCCGGTGACATTGGTTGCGCCGGTGTAGGAGTTGGAGCCACCCAGTGTCAGCTTGCCCGTCCCAGCCACGGTCAGTGTGCCCACTCCGGAGATCGGGCCCGAGAGGGTTTGATTCGCCGAGCTGCCATAGGAAAAAGCGCTGCCGTTGGCAATGCTGCCCGTGTATGAGCTCACCGTACCGGCTCCGGAGATCGCCACGGTGCCAGCGGTAATATTTATCGCGCCTGTGCCGGAGACCACGCCGGAAAAGGATTGGGTGGCACTGCTGCCATATGAAAAGGTCCCATTGTCTGCGAGGTTCCCCGCATAGGCCCCGCCAGTGCCCAATGAACCGGCGCCGGCGATAGCCAGGGTAGCACCCGGCGCAACCGCGGTATTGCCGGTGTAAGTATTCACCCCGCTCAAAGTGAGCGTGCCGCTGCCGGTGGCGTTGATGCCGCCCCCGCCGGAGAGCGTGCCACTCAGGGAGATGGAGTTCGGCGAGAGGGCTGCGTTCGCGCTCTGGAACGTCGTGGTGTCACCGGACACGAGGGCGATGTTCGCGGAAGAAGACCATGGCGCAGTGGCGCCAACCGTCGCGGTGCCAAGCGTCGCGGTCACTGTGGCGCCGGCCACCTGATTCAACACAAGGCCGACACTGCCCAGGTAGACTGTGGCGCCGCTGTTCACAGCAAGGCTCGTATGCCCGAACGCGGCGCTGGTGGAATTGAGCGTGATCCCAGTCAGCGTCGCCGTGCCGCCCGTAATGACGATTCCCGTATAACTATCGTTGGCGGTTCCATTATTGGTAATCTCCGAGGTCAATAGACCGTCCGACCCGGCATAGGTCAGCGTCCCCCCGCTCATGTCAAGGAAGTCGTTGCCTGAATCAGTGGCGTTGCCCAGCCCAAATCCCCCCGTCGCAGCGGTGATGGTCAGGGATCCTCCATTGAGGTTGATATCCCCAACTCTTCCAATATCCGTAGTACCGAGATTGCTCGAGTTGATGCTCACTGCGGTGACCGAGCCGCTGTTGATGATCAATCCAGAAGTAGTGGTGGGGGCCTGGGTGACACCGCCATTCCTGCCAATGATATAGTTGCCGAGACTCACCGTGCCGGTTTCAGGTACGCCCGTAGTCCCAATGGTAAAGGTGCCGCCGTCGCTGGAGCTGTTTCCGTCGGTGGTGCTGCCGAAGGAAACCACGGAGCTTCCGGTGATGGTGGCGCCGTTCCCGGATTCATTGCCGCCTATCCCTGTGGTATATGCCACCGCAGAGAGCGTGCCGCCCGTCACAACCAGCATCGGCACCGTGGCGGGCGCCGTGGAGCCAGCACCGCTGTACCCCCTGAGCGCTATCGTGCCGGTGCTTACCGTCGAGCCGCCGGTGATCTGAAATTGTCCGGGGTTGGCCTCCGTCGCACCCGCCGTGACTCCGACGGTAATATTGCCCGTGTTATTGATGCCAGCGAGCGTGGCGGTGCCGCCGGTGGTGGTCGTGAAAAGTGTAAGGGAACCCCCATTGATCGTGCCAGTGGCGCTTTCGATGAAAGCGGAGGATCCGCTACTGATAGCCGATCCATTTATACCGCCTGTGAGGCTCAGGGTACTGCCCGCGCCGATTGTCGTCGCACCGGTGTAGCTATCGCTGGCGGAGAGCGTCACCGTGCCCGGGCCGGCAGTCGAAATGCCGCCGGCCCCGCTGATTGCGCCGCCGATGTTGATATTGCCGCCGCCGGTGGTCGTGGTAAGGGTGGTCGGGGCCGCGGTAACGGTGATGCTGTCATTGATGGTCTGGAGAACCGTGCTGGCATTGTCGATGCCGCCGGTTAGGGTAAATCCATTTACGCCTGCGGTGCCCGAGGTAATGGTATACGCGGGAGCGCCCGCGTTGAACGTAATGGTGCCGATGGAGAATGTGCCGGGCGTCATCAGGTTGTCGGTCAAGCTCGTCCCGAAGGAGCCAGCCGCGCCGAAAACGAGGGAGTCCCCGGTCTGAGGCGGGTTATTGCCAGTACCCGCCCAGTTGCTGTCGGCCCAATTGACGGACGTATTCCCAACCCAGGTGTCCGTCGCAGCAAGGGTCTGCGGGTTAAATCCAAAGAGCGCAAACAACGCAAGGACCCCAGCCGCTCCGCGGAGAGCAACTTTCGGGGCAAAGAGGCGCGCGCGACGGCAGACCCTCTTCGCCAAAGCCAGTTGGATATCCGGGGAGAGGATGGTTTTCGACACTTTTGATGGGGATGTTTTCATTTTTCGGGGTAGGAGATGGGGAATCGGGGAAAAGGCGAACGCCAGGGCAGGGAAAGGAGCCCCGCACGGGAGGTTCGGTATCGTCTAATGTGCTTTGGGGAAACAAAGAGAGGGGATGCAATGGGGATTGGAGGGTGTAAAACGGATACTGGATAATTTATTTCCTATCGTGCTCGTGCCGAAAAAAGCTGAACCTTGTGGGCTAAACCCCAAGTCTGGCGTTGTACGGCAAACTGGTGGATAATGGCCAGCCGCGCCGGGTGCGTCATCGGGAGTTCTCCCGATGGAAACCGGCTGACATCCTGCTCGTGCGCGGGCTGGTAAATTGCGGGCCACCCGTCCGCGGGCCCTTTCCTAATTTCCCTCCCGCAGGAAAACAGTGAACCCTCCCTGCGATGGAATCACCTGCGCCGGCCACCGGCGGCCGCCCGACTCTGGCCCTGCGGGTCAAATAGTTTTATCATCTCGATACCTGCCTGGCTCCTCTCCAGAGCCTGGCGATTGCGGACCGTGAGGCTGGTATCGTTCCCGCCGTGCGCGCGGCGCGCGCGATCTATCTATTAGTAGCCCAAGACGCCATAGGGAGACCAGAAGGTGAGGGGCGCTACGTCTGACAAGACGCTGAATGATGAGGGATTGAGGGCAACGTCGCCGCAGTCTGGATAAGGCTCGTCGATGATCTTTGAGGAGCGGTAGCGATTGCCGAGGAGATCGGCCGGGCTGCGGCCGGTCGACGGGATGACGTAGTAGAGCTGGGTGGCGGAATCGATGTAAGCGCGAATGTCGAGCCAACTGTACTTTTGGCCCGTGGTCTTGCTGTTATCAATCGCGTATTGATCGACGGCGGCGTTGAGGACGCGGAGATCCTGCAGGATGCGGGTGGCCTGGGAGCGCTCGCGGGCGCGCTGGAAGTTGGGAATGGCGATGGCGGCCAGGAGGGCGATGATGGTGACGACGATCATGATCTCCACGAGTGTGAAGCCATGGAGCTCGATACGAGGTTTCTGCGTTATTTGAGCGTGTGCCAACCGGTTATCGTTGTTTGATTTCGGCCGCGGATTGGACGCGATAGAGGATTATGCAGCATCTGGCATGCCTGATTCTCAAATGTGCAGGTGGCGCGGACCTCGGGAGAGCGTCGGGTGGCAGGCTTGGGGAATCGAAGTCCTGAGGTAGATTCCCCGCTGGACAGCGCGGGCCCGGCCCCCGAATCTGCCGGGCAGATGCACCAGCACGAAATCAAGCACCTGCACTTCATGGGAATCTGCGGCACGGCCATGGGGGCGACGGCCGCCGCGTTGCGCGAGCGGGGGTTTACCGTAACGGGCTCTGACGAGAATGTGTATCCGCCGATGTCGACGTTCCTTGAGGAGAAAGGGGTGGCGATTTTCTCCGGCTACCGCGCGGAGAATCTGCCGGCGACCGCGGATTTGATCGTGGTGGGCAATGCCATCAAGCGGGGGAATCCGGAGGTCGAGGCAGTGCTCAACCGGAAGCTGTATTACCTCTCGCTGCCGGACACGCTCAAGGAGTTCTTCCTGCGCGGGCGGCACAACCTCGTCGTGACCGGGACGCATGGGAAAACCACCACCACCTCGCTGCTCACGTGGATCATGGAGCGGGCGGGGCTGGAGCCGGGGTATCTCATTGGCGGCATTCCGAAAAATCTGGGGCAGGGGGCTTGCCTGCGGGACTCGAAATACTTCGTCATCGAGGGCGACGAATACGACACGGCTTTTTTCGACAAGCGCTCGAAGTTTGTCCATTACCTGCCGGAACTGGTGATCGTGAACAACATCGAGTTCGATCACGCGGATATCTTTCCGGACCTGGAGGCGATCAAGCTCTCGTTTCGGCGCCTGCTGAATATCGTCCCCGGCAACGGGATGGTGCTGCTGAATTCCGACGATCCGAATTGCATCGATGTCGCACGGACGTGCCCGGCGCCGATTGTGGAGGTGGGCTTCTCCGAGAATGCGGCGAACCGGATCGAGGATGCGATGTGCGATGCGCATGGGTCGCGGTTCAGGCTCTTCGGGATGGAATTTGAGCTCAAGCTGCCGGGGAATTTCAATATCCGCAATGCGGCGATGGCCATCTCAGCGGCGCGCTTTTATGGGGTGCCGTTGCCGGTGATCCACGAAGCGGTGGCGAGCTTCGAGGGCGTGAAGCGCCGCCAGGAGGTGCGCGGGGTCAAGAACGGCATCACGGTGATGGACGACTTTGGACATCATCCGACGGCCATCCGCGAGACGCTGGCGGGATTGCGGAGGCAATATGCCACCGGGAAAATTTGGGCGGTCTTCGAGCCGCGCTCGAATACGACGCGGCGGGCGGTCTTCCAGCATATGCTGCCGGAGGCGTTCGCGCTAGCAGATGGGACCATTCTGGCAAAGGTGGCGAAGCTGGAGCAGATCCCGCCCGCTGAGCGGCTGCACCCGGAGCAGGTGGTGGCGGATATTGCGGCGACGGGCAAGCCGGCGTTTTATGAGCCGGACGTGGAGCAGATCATCGTGCGGGTGAAGGAACTGGCGCGGGAAGGGGATGTGGTGGTGATCTTCAGCAACGGGGGGTTTGACAATATCCATGCGCGGCTGCTGGCGGCGCTGTGAATGGGAATTGAAATGGGATACAGGGTTTAACAATCTTTCCAATGTTCAATCGGCTTACCAAGCAAAGGTGTCTCCTGCGGATCGCGATATTTGGAGCGCTGCTGGTCTATAATTTCGCTCATCCGGTTGACCTCTGGTACAACGTCGCGCTGGGGGCGATTGTCCTGTACTATGTGGTGAGGCTCATCGGGTTCATCAAGGACGAGAACAAGGCCGGCTAGGCGCGATGATGGACGAAGATTATCTCGCCCGGCACAGGGCTCATGATTACCCGCAACTGATCGCGCGCTGGCGGGCGGTTGCAAAAAAGGCCGGGCTGGCGATGCGGCGATTCTGGAAGGGGCCGGACTTCAGCCTTTACGCTCTGCGCACCAAACGGCTGCCGCGGGAAGGGACGATCTATATCTCGGCGGGCATCCATGGGGATGAGCCGGCGGGCACGGAGGGGCTGATCGCGTGGGCGGAAAAAAATACGCGGGTGCTGCGGAGCCGGCCGTTTCTCATTGTGCCATGCATCAATCCGTGGGGGCTGGTCAATAACTCGCGCACGGACGCGATGCGGCGAGATTTGAATCGCACCTTCCAGGATGACGCGGTACCGGAGATTGCGGCGCTGAAGCGGGTCACCAGCGGACGGCGATTCTCGCTCGCGATGACGCTGCACGAGGATTACGACGCGCTCGGAATTTACATTTATGAACTGAAGGACCAGTTGCCCTATTGGGGGGAAGCCCTGCTCCATGCCGCGCAGCCGCATGTGCCGGCGGATACGCGGACAATGATCGAGGGCAGGGAAGCGTGTGGCGGGCTCGTCCGTCCCGTGCTGGACATGAGCATCTTCGAGAAGATAGGCCTGCCGGAGGCTGTCTGGTTAAAATTGGCGGGATGCCCCCGCGTCTTCACCGTCGAGACGCCTTCCGAGTATGGGCTGGATCGCCGGGTCCGCGCTCACGTGGCAGTGCTCGAGGAGTGCGTGCGGTTGCAGGGGCGAAGTCGCGGCTAGAACGGAGTAATGACGGTAGCGGCGATCGTGTCCTGCTTCGTGGAATCGGTCTTGGAATTGGCGTTCAGATAAGCGCTCGAGAAACCAGATACGGCGTCACGATTGGTGATGACCCATGTGAAGGAGGTGATGCCGCCGCCTGGGATTGTCTCGGGCGTGGTTCTAAAGTTCGGGGGGATGGTATAGCCGGTGGTGCCGTTGGTGAGAGCGGCGGGGGCGATGTTTACGCCTTTGTAGATGATGGCCTGGCTAAAGCCGAATGCCAGCGGCGTGGCGGTAATCGCGTAGCTATCCGGCGCGCTGCCGAGATTCTGCAGGAGGATGGGGATGACGAGGCTCTGACCGCGGGCGAGAATCTTGCCAGTGGATTCCGCGCCGTCGGGTCCGCCATCGGTGCCGGTGACGCCGACGCCGTAAAGCTGGCCGTTGAGGAGGAAGCTGAGGTCAGGCTGCGGCGGTCCGCCGACCGGGGTTGTCTGGACGATAATCTGGCCGCTGAGGAATTTGAGCGAATCGCCCCTGTCATAATAGACGGGGGTGCGCGGGATCGGCAGCTTGAACGCGAATGAGAAATTTGTGATCCTGCCGTAACAGGTGCCATTCTTGTTAATGCCCGCCTTGATATAAAGCGTCGCATATACCGTCGCGCCCGCCAGCGGACCAGAGGTGAACGTGTGACGCCCGGACTCGATCTTGTTTACGCAGGTGAAGGGCAGCTTGCTGGTGGGATTGTACACGGATCCGGCCAGGTAAGGTACAATCGTGGGATCGGCCAGCGCCATGGCGACGCTAAAACTGGCGCCAGCGCCCGTAAGTGCGGCGAGCGTACCCGATCCCTCGACCGTGCCGGAGATGGCGTAGTAATAGATGGGGGCGGGATCAATCTCGTTGGTGCCGGAAGTGACGGAGATATTCGACCCGCTCTTGATGAGGAGATTGGTCAGATCCATCGTTACCTGGCTGGCCGCATGGCATGGCCGGGAGATGGTTGCGAGCAGAAGGACTGCCAGGGCCGGCAGGAGGCGCATGAGTGTTTTCATGGTGGTGGAGATCACTTGCGGAGGGCGTCCGCTTTCTGGAAGTGATGATAAATCTGGTGGCGGTCATGGCCAAGATAATTTGGGGAATCGGCAAGGGATGGCGCGATGCGTGAATCGACGCGGGAAGAGCCATTGTGCTATGTTTGCGGCCTGCCATGAGTGTTCTTTTAAAGATCGAGGGTATGACCTGCCAGAACTGCGCGCGGCACGTTCGTGAAGCGCTGCAGGAGGTGCCCGGCGTCGCCTACGCGGAGGTGGATCTTGATGCCGGCCGTGCGCGGGTGCGCGGGGAGGGAAGGGGACCGGAGATCGCGGCGCTAGTGGAGGCGGTGGGACGCGCCGGGTTTGGCGCGGCACCCGACCAGGAAGAGAAACCGAAAGGCCCGGCGGGTGCCGGATGGCGGCTGAATATGATCCTGGCGCTGCCGGTTGCGATAATTCTGATGCTGGCGGAGCACGCATTGCATGCGCCGATGCATGGATGGTTTGGCTGGGCGAGCTTTGCGGTGACGCTGCCGGTGCAGGCGATTTGCGGATGGCGATTTTACAAGGGGGCGTGGCAGCAAATGCGCGTGGGACAGGCCAACATGGATACGCTCGTGGCGCTGGGATCGACGGCGGCATTCGCGCTGAGTGTGTACGGGCTGCTCTTCCCGGGGCGGGTGCATCACCTTTATTTTTCCGAGGCGGCGATGATCCTCGGGTTGATCAGCCTGGGGCATTATCTGGAAGCCCGTGCCAGCGAACGCGCGGCGGGAGCGCTGGAGAAACTGATGCAACTGGCGCCGCAAACGGCGCGCCGTCTTCGACAGGATGGCACTGAGGAGACGGTGCCGGTGGCTGCGCTGGAGCATGGCGATCACGTCGTCTTGAGCCCCGGCGACCAGGCGGCAGTGGATGGCGCGGTGATCGAGGGCGAATCCGCGATGGACGAAGGGATGCTGACGGGCGAATCGGCCCCGGTGGAGAAATCGGCGGGCGCCGCAGTCTATACCGGCACGGTGAACCAGAGCGGGCGGCTGGTGGTGAAGGTCACCGGGCTGGGCGAGGAATCGGCGCTGGCGCGAATCATTGAGGTGGTGCGGCGCGCGCAGGGGAGCCGGGCGGCGATCCAGCGGATTGGCGACAGGGTGAGCAGCATTTTTGTGCCGGTGGTCGTCTTGATCGCGGCGGCGACGGCGCTTGCGTATGGTTTCCACGGCGGCTGGGAACGCGGGATCATCAATGCGGCGGCGGTGCTGATCGTGGCCTGCCCTTGCGCCATGGGGCTCGCGACACCGGCCGCCATTATGGCCGGGACCAATGCGGCTGCGAAAAACGGCATCCTGGTGCGCGATGGAGCTGCACTGGAAAAATGCGGAACCGTGACGGCGATCCTCTTCGATAAGACCGGGACGCTCACCGAGGGCAAACCGCGGGTGCGACAATTTGTGACCATCGACGGGAATGACGATGGAAGGACGCGGGCGCTGGCGGGTGCGCTTGCAGCGCCAAGCCGGCACCCGTACAGCCAGGCGGTTGCGCAGGCGCTTGGAGATCGGAGGAAAGACGAATTCACCCACTGGCAGGAAGAGCGTGGTGAAGGCGTGAGTGGCGAAGTATCCGGGCGAAAACTGTTCCTTGGTTCCGTGAAGGCGCTCCGCGATCGCGGCGTGGATATTGTGGGGATGCCGGAGCTTGGCGGGACGGTACTGGGGCTGGCCGCGGATGGCAGGCTGCTGGCAGCGATTGCGCTGGAGGATCCGTTGAAATCCGGCGCCGCCGAGGTCATCGGACGGCTGCGGGGGAGCGGCCTGCATGCTTATGTGGTCTCCGGGGATAGAAAATCGGTGGTGAAGTCGATCGCCGCCGCAGCGGGCATCCCGCCGGAGAATGTCTTTGGCGAGGTTCGGCCCGAGGACAAGGCCGGGATCGTCGAGCGCTTGCAGGCGACGGGGGAGCGGGTGGCATTTGTGGGAGACGGCATCAACGATGCGCCTGCTCTAGCGCAGGCCGACCTGGGCATCGCCGTCATGCAAGCCAGCGACGTGGCTCGGGAAGCGGCGGATATTTTGCTACTCAATGCCGGCATCGATGCGGTGCCGCAGGCGCTGGAGATTTGCCGGGCCACGCTGCGGACCATCAAGCAGAACCTTTTCTGGGCGTTCTTCTATAATGCAGCCGCGATCCCGCTTGCCGCGGCGGGCGTGCTGCCCCCTGCTGCGTGCGCTGCGGCGATGGCGATCTCGGACTTGTTTGTGATTGGGAACAGCTTGCGGCTGCTGCGCAAGGGCCGCCGCTGAGCTACGCGGCTGTCACTTTCTCCGGTACATGCCGGCGGCGCTTCCGGAGGCGGAGCCAGTTGTTCCAGGTCTTGCGGAAGCTGTCCTTTGGGCTGAGGTATTTCTGGTTCAGCTCGTTGCTTTTCACGACCTGGGCGAGGATGCCTTTGCAGGAAAAATCCGGGGTATCGAGAATGGTGTAGGCGGTGCCGATGGCGGCCTCGTGATGGGCGTCGCTGCCGGCGGTCATCGGCAGGCCGCGGATTTGCGCGTACTCGTATGCCTGGCGGTTGTAACGCTTGAGGGTGGTCGCGGCGTTGAAGACCTCCAGCGCGTCGATCTCCAGTGTATCGAGCGCGGATTGCCGGATGCCGGCGCGGAAGAGATCGTACGGGTGCGGAGGGATTGCGAGGCCGCCCTGCTGGTGGACCAGGGCGCACACCTCCGAGGCGGGGGTGCCTTTGAGATTAGGCAAATCGACGCCGAGACAAAGCAGATGGCCCTCGGCGGTCGTCATTTCCACCGCGGGGATGATCAGGAAGCCGTCCACCGGCTGCCCGTCCTCCCGCATCAGGCCCTTGTCCAGCAGGTAATGGTTGCCGTCGCAGGTGTTGTGATCGGTGAGGGCGAAGCCATTCAAACCCTTCTGCCGGGCGCTGGCGATCAGCTCCTCCGGGCTGCTCACCCCGTCGCCGGAGAAAAAGGAATGGCAGTGCAAATCAATTTTCCAAGGCATGCGGCGTCAATATGGAGCAGACCCGGTGATTTTGGAACCAAGAATCGGGGATTGCGTTCGCCGGGCGGGCGGGGAAGCTTGTGCGCTCCAGCCATGAGTATTGCATTCAAAGAATGGGCCATCATCTGCGACACCCTCGGCTCCGGGGGGCAATCGATCATCCTGCGCAAAGGGGGCATCCACGAGGGCCGGGAGGGTTTTTCGTTCAAGAACCCGGAGTTTTTCCTCTTCCCGACGCTCTTCCACGAGCAAATCGCCCGGACCAGCCTCCCTCCATCGACCCCCATCCCGGCCGGCGAGGCGGGCAAAATCAGCATCGCCCAGTTTGCCCGGGTGGAGTGGACCGCCACGATCACGAACCTTGAAACCGCGCTCACGCTCAGCCCATACCACGTCTGGAATGAGGAGGTGGTCCGGGAGCGGTTCCATTACGATGAGGCGCCCGGCATCCATCTGGCGTTCCTGAGAGTATACCGGTGTGAGCCGAAATGGGGCTTCCCGGACGAGGCCAAGTACGGTGGCTGCCGCTCGTGGGTCAGCATTCCGGATGCGCCGGCGGATGTGGCGATGGTGGCTGTGCTCTCCGAAGAAGCGCACCGCCAGCGGTCGGAAGCGCTGTATGCGGCGGTAGCATAGCTATCTGTAGGAGTTAGCGTTGGAGACGGTAATACGTATATGGCGTATTAACTCTAATGGGACCTATAGGACCTATGAGACTTATCGCAAGCGGATGCCATGAGTCAGCGGTGTGCCGTCGCTCACGCGCACGCACCGGCCACATCGCCCGCCCTTGACTTCTCGATCCGGGCCAATTGCCGATTCAGGAACTGGTCGAGGCCCACTGATATCCGCTCGATGGCCTTCTGCATGGCCGACGGCGCCTCGTATTCCACGGTTAGCACCGCCTCGGTGAGATTCGGGCGAATGGTGAAAAGCTCGATCATCCCCGCCAACTCCACATCGCCGCTCACCGAGCGGAACAGAATCCGCTCCGGCTCGCTCCCTGACACCTCCTCGATATCCGCGGAGATCGGGCCGCCATGGCGGGTCTGGAATTCCACATGGCCGATCGCGCCCGAATCTTGAGGGTCACAATTTAACGAGACGTCGTGGTCTGTGCGGGTCCAGGTGCCCGGCGCCCGGAGGCGCTCCCTTGCTTCGTTGAGTGGCTGCCGCAGGTGGAAAATTTTGTGGATAAACATGGTGGCAAGGGTTGTTGCCACCAATGGAGCAGCGCAGGTGCCACGGGCATCCCAACAGAGTAAACCGGAAAAAGTGTCCGGCGTAGGGTGTCAGGGCGCTGACACTTGTGTCGCCGTTCGGGCGTTCAGGCAATACCCAGTTCCAGCGCCGTCTGCCCCATTTCCACCTCATGCAGGATTGGTACTTCCAACAGGTGTTCGAGCACGGAGCGGTTGGTGGACGTAGCTGGATCGGTCTCGGCGGTCAGATTATTGAGGATGACGCCGGCGCAGCGAAGGCCGCGGGCCTGGATCGATTGCACTGTGAGCAGCGTGTGGTTGATGGCGCCGAGCTTGTTTGCTGCGACCACCACCACCGGCAGGGCCAGGTCGGCGGCGAGATCGGCCACGGAATAATGCTGGAGGATTGGAACGAGCCAGCCGCCCACGCCCTCAACGATGAGCGAGCGGCGCGACGTCCGGATGCGCGCGTAACGCTCGCGAATCTGGTCGAGGTCCGGCAGGCGATTTTCGACAATCGAGGCCGTATACGGGGCCGCCGGCACGCGGAACCAGACGGGGTTCACGTCATCGAGGGAAAGCTCGCACGCGGCGGCGGCTTGCAAGGTCTCCGCATCCGAGCGGTCGCCGCAGCAGATCGGCTTGAGGCCCACGGTATCGAAGCCCGCCTTCCGCAGGCCGCGAATGAGAAGCGCGCCCACGTAGGTCTTGCCCACGCCTGTGTCGGTGCCGGTCAGGAAGTAATTCATGAATTACGCTCAGTGCCGCGCGAGAAACTCCGTGGCCAGGGCGGTGTAGGCGAGGGCGCCCGCGCCGGAGGGATCGTAATCGATGATTGGCTTGCCGAAGCTGGGGGCCTCGCCGAGGCGGATGCTGCGGGGGATGATTGTCTCGTACACGGTCTCGGAGAAATGTTTGCGCACCTCGTCGATGACCTGCTGGGCGAGGTTTGTGCGGGCAAACATGGTCATCACGATGCCGCCGAGGGCGAGCGACTCGTTCGCGCCACTATCGCGGATTTGCTGGATGACCCGCATGATTTTCGAAAGGCCCTCGAGGGCAAAGTATTCGCACTGGATGGGCACCAGCAGCTCATCGGCGGCGGCGAGAGCGTTGGTCATGAGGATGCCGAGCGAGGGCGGGCAATCGAGCAGCACCCAGTCGAAGGGTTGGTCGTGCCGGAGCGGATTCAAAGCCGAGCGCAGCCGGGTGAGATGATCGTCAAAACGGGCGACCTCAATCTCCGCGCCGGCGAGATCGAGGTCGGCGGGGACCATGAAAAGATGGTCGTATCGGGTGGGGATGATGCAATCCAGAATGCTCCGCTGGCCGAGAAGCGGACCGTAGACGGAATGGCCATCGATGCAATCGAGGGCGAAGGCGCTCGAGGCGTTCGCCTGGGGGTCGAGGTCGATGAGGAGCACCCGCTGCTGGAGCGCGGCGAGGCATGCCGCCAGGTTGACGGAGGTGGTGGTCTTGCCGACCCCGCCTTTCTGGTTCGCAACGGCGACAGTTCTCATTCGAGGATTTTCAATACTCCGGCCCGGATGGCAAGCAGCGTCAAGTGCGGCTCGGGTGTCCGTGATGGGGTGGGTGGAGGCGAGAAGGGGCTCGCGTGAGGATCAGCACCCGGAGGGGTTCCTCGACAAATTTCCAAATGATAAAGGAGATCACGAACAGCACCACGTAGCTCGGGAAGATTCCGCAGGCCCTGACCCAGTCATTGAGCATGTAATGAGGGCCAGCCATATGGATCAGGTAAAAGCAATAGCTGCTTGCTCCCATGGTCACCAGCAGAGGGCTCGCCAGGAGCCGGGAGAACCAGGTGCGCTCCGCGATGAGTCCGTAGAACAGTGCGCACACAGCCGGAGGGAGGATGAGAAGATAGATCGCGCTCCCCCATGGATTGAACGGGCCATCGATCGTGCTGCTCGGCTCGAGCATGCCCAGGACGGCGAGGCAGGCGGCGATCCCGAGGCCGCCGAGCAGGGTATAGAATGGTAGTTTTATCCCCGGTCCTGCCTGACTCGCGGAGCCTTTTCCCACAAGATTTGTTCGAAGCATATAGTCGGCGAGCATCATTCCGCCAACGAAATCTCCGGCACGGCCGAAGAAGGTGTAAAGGAGCATGAACTGAAACGGGGTGAAATATTTGTCGTAATGCAGGATCGAGCCAAGGCCGTACAGTAACACGCCGAACGCGTAGACCAGGGCGAGAGTCGCGAGGAATCCGAACCGGCGAATGAGAACGAGCAGCAGGGGAAACAGGACATAGAAAGCGACTTCCACGGTCAGGGTCCAACCCTGTCCGACTCCGAGGAATTTGAACTGGTCCGAAAAGCCCTTGACGAAGGTCAACTGGAGGAGGAATAGCGAGGAAATCGCTTCAGGCGATAACTGGGGCTGGTGAAAATGGGAATAGATCAGGGTCCATGCCGCGTTCCCCACGACGACCAGGAAGTACATGGGATAAATCCGGGCGAACCGGTGGAAGCAATAGCGGATGAGCGGGATGCGATGGAGCGAATCCGCGCTGGAATGGCGGTAGTAAATGAGGAACCCGCTGAGCACAAAAAACATGGTGACGCCGGCATGCATCTCCCGGAAGCAGGAGAAGAGAAACGAGCCGAGCATGGCATGCGGCGGAGGGTAGTGATGCAGGTAGACCATGGTGGCCGCCAGCGCGCGGACACCGGTCAACTGGGGGAGCGCATTGGCGTTTCCCTTTTCGCCGGGGGCCGCACCGGTTGGGCTTGCGTCGCTGGTCATCGGTGGGGGTGGCGAATTGCGAATTTCTCTCCGACCTGCGTTTTCATTTGGGGAAAATCTGAGAAAGTAATCGTTCGCCAGATATTTGAAACGCTTGATTGAATCGGACGGCAACTGGCGCATCATTTTCCATCCATGCCCCCGCCGACTGCACCCCTGGAAATCACCGAGCGCTTCCTGAGCGATGCCGGCGGCTGGCAGGCACTGAAAGAGGGGAAGGGACTCTGGGAGGCGGGGAAGGTGGAGGGGGCGGTGTATGAGCCGCCATTCCTGCGCGGCACGGTGAAGGAGGGGATCAAGGAGTACCGGTCGGGACTGCGGATTGTGACGCGGACCAATATTGAAAACCTCTGCTCCTGCCGGATCTCGCGGGAGCGCGGGATGGTGTGCGCGCACTCCATGGCGGTGGGGATCGCCTACCTGAAGGCGGCCGCGGCGCCTGTGAATAAGTCGGTGAATAACCCTGTGAATAACTTGGGGAACAACCTTGTGAATAACTCGCGAGGGCAGGGAAATGAGGCCGGAGGTGTGAATAAGACTCTCGGGCCGGTATTTGATACCGATAAAGGAGTGGAAGCCATTCTTCACGTGGTTATTGCGCCTACATTTACGTCTGGATGGGAAAAAGATTCGGTGACCTTTGGAGTCGAAATTGAGAGTGGCGGACGCAGGGTTTTGGCTCATGCGATGGATTCCAAGGGGCAGTATCGAATAAGTGCCGGGGATTTGCGGGCAATCGATGCGATCCAGGCGGTGAGCGAAGGGGAACTGCCGGGGATGATGACGCTCAATCGGGAGAAATGCCGGGTGGTTCTCCAGGCATTGAGCGGGCACCCGAGGGTGACGCTTGGGCGGGGAAAACCGGTCTCTGCCGATGATCTGCTGGCGATGGCGCCGGGCGGCGCGGATGAGGTGGGCTCCGAAATCAACACTCCGCCATCCGCATTGCCGCCCGCTCCCGGAAGGCCGCGGTTTCTGCTGCACATCGAGGGTTCGCTCAATTACCTGGCGGCGCGGTTGCAGGCGCAGTATGGAGACCGGACGGTGCGGGCAGGGGACCAGGAGGGATTTCGGTACCGGGAGGAATCGGGTGCGTGGCGCGGGAGGAATTCCGATGCGGAACGGGCGGGGATCGAGCGGCTGCGCGGATTTGGATTTTCCGCGCCGGACCGGAATGGGGAGATGATCTTGAAGGGGGAACGGGGCATTCTGCGTTTCCTTGCCGAGGCGCTGCCGGCGCTGGAGAGGGAGTGGAAGGTGGAGCTGGGTGCGCGGTTTACCAATATCAATGAGACCATCGCGCGGGTGCAGCCGCGGGTGGAGGTGCGAGGGTCCGGCGAGGATTGGTTTGATCTCTCCGTGGCGCTTGAGACACCGGATGGCGGGACGTTTTCCGCGGGGGAGATCCAGCGCCTGCTGCGCATGGGGCAGAACCATGTGCGGATGAAGAACGGCTCCATTGCGCTCTTTGACACCCAGATGCTCGATGAGCTGGGGCAGGCGCTGGCGGATTGCGATCCCGCGCAGTCGCGGCCGGGCGCTTATCGCATTCGGCGCGCGCATGCCGGCTACCTTGCGGGGGTGCTGGGCGAGGGGGCTGTGCTCGATGGGCCGCCGGATTGGCGGCAATGGACCAGGCAGCAGCTCCAGCCGGATGTGCTGGCGCCGGTTCCGCTGGGGTCGCTGGAGACGGTGCTGCGGCCGTACCAGAAGCATGGTGTTTACTGGCTTAGTTTCCTGGCTCGCAATGGATTTGGCGGCATCCTGGCCGATGAGATGGGGCTGGGGAAAACGCTCCAGGCGCTGGCTTTTCTCCAGGGATTGCAGGGCGGGGTATCGCTGATTGTGTGCCCTTCTTCGCTCATCCAGAACTGGGCGCGGGAGGCGGCGAAGTTCACACCGGGGCTGCGTGTCCTGACGCTGGAAGGGAGCGATCGTCATGTCCGGATGGGTGGACTTGCGGAGGTCGATCTTGCGATTACGAGCTACCCACTGCTGCGGCGGGATGCGGAGCGGTATGCCGGGATCGAGTTCCGGGCGATCATCCTGGACGAGGCGCAGCATATCAAAAACCCGGAGACGCAGAATGCCCAGGCGGCCGCCGGATTGCGGGCGCGGCACCGGATGGTACTGACGGGGACGCCGCTGGAGAACTCCGTGCGGGATCTTTGGTCGATCATGAACTTTGCCATGCCGGGGTATTTGGGCAGCCGGGAGGACTTCAAGGAGCGGTACGAGCAGCCGATCATGCAGGGGGCGGAATCCGGGCCCGTAAAGTCGCGGCTGGCGAAGCGGATTCGGCCATTTCTGCTGCGCAGAACCAAGCGGGAAGTTTACAAGGAATTGCCGGAGAAAATCGAGCAAGTGGTTTACTGTGAATTGACGAAGCATCAAGCCGAAGTGTATGGAAAGCTGCTTGGAGAGAGCCGGCGGCAAATTTCCGAATTAAGCGGAATAAAGGATCAAAATAAAGGCCGGATGCTGATGCTGACGGCGCTGCTGCGGCTCCGCCAGGCGTGTTGCGACCTGCGGCTGCTCGGGATGAACGAGCTCACGCAAGGGCAGGCTTCGGCGAAGCTGGAGTTGCTCGACGAGCTGCTGCGGGAGGCGATTGATGGGGGGCATCGGGTGCTGATTTTCAGTCAATTTGTCTCGATGCTCCAGCTCCAGAAGACTGCCCTTGAGGCCGGGGATATCCCGTACTGCTACCTGGATGGCCAGACGAAGAACCGGATGCAGGTGGTGGACCGCTTCCAGGACGATCCGTCGATCCCGGTCTTCCTCATCAGTCTGAAGGCTGGCGGTGTGGGACTCAACCTGACGGGAGCGGATACCGTGGTGCATTTTGATCCATGGTGGAACCCGGCGGTCGAGGCGCAGGCGACCGATCGCGCGCACCGGATCGGGCAGGAAAAAGTGGTCACGGCGTACAAGCTGATCACCCGCGGAACCGTCGAGGAAAAGATCCTCAAGCTCCAGCAATCGAAGCGGGGGCTGATGGAGGCGATTGAGAGCGAGGAGCCGGTCATGGGCGGGCTTACGACGGCGGAGATCCAGGAGTTGCTGGGGTAACTTTGGCTGGTTCGGGCGGTGTGGTTTTGGCCTCATGCGCCTAAGGACGCATCCGTCCTCCGGCGGAGATTAACGCAGATTAACACAGATTATCAGAAGGTTGAGGGGACGATACGCGACGCAGGCTCCTAGGGTGGGCTTACGGACTGGTAGCCGGCGGGCGGGGGTGGGAAGCCGAGGTCTTTGGCGGGAGTCTCCAGCAGCACGACATCGTCATAGGGATCGATGACCCAGAGGCCTGTGGTGTCGTGCTTTGCGAGGGCATCCTTGATGAAAATATCCGTCTGGCTTCCGAGGGGTCTGTCGGGCAAGTAAGTTACGATGCCGTTGGCGAATGAGCAGGCGCCATCGGTGTAAACATCGAAGTAGGTATGGGCCTGGGGATCAAGATAGCGGATATGATCGAAGAAATGATGATCGGCGGTGATTTCCGTGGCGTAATTGCCCGCTGAATTGTGGGTATCATAAATACCGACCAGATCATTGAAGGTAACGGCTGGGGGGACAGCGGGCAGGAGGGCGTAGTAAAGGTCCTGCTGGTTGTCCTGTGAGAGGAGCATGCTCACGCGTTGCTTCTTCATCCCATAGGTAAATGACTGGCCGCCGTCCAGCGTGATGGTCATTTTCCCGTTGTGACCGAACTGGTATGTGGCGGCGACGCCGAGGCTTCCATTGTAATCGACCTTGCAGGTGCCGTCCGGGTGAAACTCAATGCGGTCGAGGGCATCGATATCTTTCACATGCTCGATCAGCAGATAATTCCCCGTCAGCGCTCTGCCTGGGGGTGGGGATGGGTCGGCGCTGGCGATCGTGGCGGAGAGGAGCAACCACAACAGCGCTGAAACGATGTGCGTTTTTGTCTTCATCATCCGGGGCGGGGAATCTATTGGCTCGCGGGCTTGCTGTACTGCGGGGGCGGCGGTGGCAGATCGAGATTCTTCGCGGGTGCCTCGCACCGTACATCGTCGTTATAGGGATCGATGACCCACAGGCCTTTTGCGTCGTGCCTGATCACCACATCCCTCTGAAGGATATCGGTGGAATCGTCGGGCAGATAAGTAATGACGCCGTTGTCGTAGGTGCATTTTCCGCTAAAATTCATATCCGTGTAGGTGCCGTCCTGATTGTAAGTGTGGATATGCGCGCGGAATGTGTGGCCGGCAGTGATCTCGGTAATGCCATCCCATTGAGCGGTGCGCAGAAGGTACGCGCCCAGCACATCCTGGAAAGCGAGCTTCGAGGGGGGATCGGGCACGAGATCGTAATTGAGATCGTCCTTGCCGTACTGCGACAAGAGGAGCGTGATTTTCATCCGCCTGAAGTGGTAAGTCAATTGGTCGCCGTCGATCATCGTGATGCTCAGGGTCCCGTCTTTGTTGATCTCATAACTCCCGCCGATGCCATTGCTGCCGTCGTAATCCACGGTGCAGGTTTTGTCCGGGTGGAAATCGATGCCGTCAAAGGCGTCGACGCCCTTTACGTGCTCGACCAGCACGTAACGGCCGGTGATTGAGCCGCCGGGTTGCACGGAGGAGTCGGCGGCTGCGAATGCGGCGGAGAGAAAGAAGAGCGCCAGCGCCGGGATCCAATGGGTTTTCATGGCTGGCGCGAATTGTGCGATTTGGTTTAGCGGCGGCCGGCGCCGTCGCGGGCCTGAGCGAGGAACTCGTCCCAGAGTTCAAATTGCTCCTCCGGGAGGCTCTCCGGGGTGGCGACGGCCATATCGGCCTCCAGCATCAGCGCCTCGGCCACGTCCAGGCCGACGCGGAAGATGATGCGCGCGACCGACTGGGGTGTGAGCCTGCCGCGCCCGAAGGCCGGAACGAGGCGCTGCAAGCGGTCGAAATGGGGATCGTCCTCGTGGAAATGGACCTCATTGCACAACAGCGGGCGTTCGCCGGCGATCCTGGGGTTATTCGGCATGCGGGGCATGTTATACGGGGCGGGGAGGCGGCTGCAAGCCGGGGGGTGGAGGCGGTGGATCGATTCGCGGTTTGGGCGCCGGGATTCGAAAATTTTTTCACCTTAATTTGGCTTAATTCACCTTAATTGCCTGAGGCGCGTGCTGAGGTACCAGGGGTATTTTGCACCCCTATTGACCTTAACAGGCCCCAGGGCGCGTGTTCGATTCGGACCTGGAATGGAAGACTGAAATGGGGACAGATTTTGGTACTGTTGCCTGTGCATATTTCCAGCCTTGCAGAAGACTACTTGCTTCTCCTAGAGATTTTTTTGGCTGGAGGGAAAGAGGGGCTCACGCCAAGGCGCCGTTTCGACAAGCGCGAGGCCCCGAGTATCGCAGGGCAAGGGGCGCAAAGGGAGGAATTTAGAGCACGTGAGGCGGATGGAAAAATTTGGACGTCCGCCTTTGGTTCCGGCTCCGGCGGGTGGGGAGATTGAGTCGGGCAGCCGGATTGTCTCGCTCCGGCCGGCTGGCGGGCTTGGGGGCGCTCCGCGGCTAGCGGCCACGGGCGGAGCCGACGCGGTGCTTGGCGTCAGCGATCTGGCGGATCTGCTTTGCTGAGCTCGATAGATTCTCGCCCTTGATCTTGCTGCCGCCGGTTGCATCGCCAGCGGAGCGGGCAGGGCCTTGATTGGATTCGCGGGGCTTGCGGGAAGGACGGGCTGGCATGACTGGAAGGTGGCTGAATTCGGGGTGGCGGGCGAGACTATAATTTACCGCACATAGATGGGGATGGTGTGTGAGAGGATGGCGTTGCGTCGAATGGGGTTGCGGCTCCGCTCCACAGCACGCCGGCTTACCAGATCCACGCGGCAACCGAGCCGGTCTTCAAGGTCTTCCTTGAGCGCGCCCATCTCAAAGAGACCGATTTGGATTTCTGGGAGAAAATCGACCATTAAGTCCACGTCGCTTCCTGCGTGGCCATCGCCGCGCGCTGCCGAGCCAAATAGATCGATCCGGGAAACGTTGCTGTTCTCGCAAACGGCGCGGACTGCGACTTTGATGGAATCCAGTGGCGGTGGTTGAACAACTTTAGAAGTCACGTCGCCACTTTTGGCGCATTATGGGGGGCGTGGCAAGTAAAGGGGGTAGTGGAGAATACTCGAACCGATATTGGTAGTGGGTCAGTCCCATCGTGGAAATTCTAATCTTTGGCAAATCGTCATCATCGGTCTGGTGAGATTAAAAATCGTGCCCTAATTTATAATCTCCATTTTGATACAAAAAGGCGCATCTTTTGGATAAGGCGTTCTCGGCACCGTCTGCATTGCTTCGAAGGTAAAATGAAAACCGTTAGCCAAATCCTCTTTTGATGGAGTGACTTGGAAAATTCTCGATTCGACAGAAGTCACAACCGGCGCGTGAATCATGTATTTTGTGAACATCACGTACATTTCTGATGGCTCTCCATAATTATCGTAGGACATTGAAATCCCGTGCTCCAAAAGATTGGACACGCCGTGGTCTTCTGTGATGTTTCCGCTATAATCAACGAGGCAGTATTTCGGGCCAGCCTCCGAATCTCGCATCCTGATTTCGCGCCGGGAGTAATATCCCGAAATGCCCATTAATAGGATTAACGATAGGATAAGGGATATGCCCCGAATCTTCCGGTATGGACTAACGGGCCGTTCGTATTGCGGGGGGATAACAATTTTTGACGGATTTGGGGCAGTCAAAACGACTACGAAATCATGCACGATGATAACGAGAGACACTGCCGCAACGCAAAAAATCACCGTGGCCAGATTGCCTAAAGTAATTCCCATCACGCCCCCCATAATGATCGCAATGAGGAGCTCCCAGAGTTTTTGCTTGGAAACCTCCAGTGACTTCTCCAGTGCTTCCAGAGTTTTGTCGGCACGACGCATATGCCCTCGTTTACCTTGGGATGCCATTGATGGTCACGCCGATAGTCTTGTGGGGTAAGAGGGGATTCTAATTCCCATAATCCGTCCAACCCACTACCGCATCATTTTATATGACATATATTGTACTAAGTTATAGATACTGGGCTGGGGATGAGGGGGTTCCGGGCTTGTGAATAACTTGTGAAGAGCCGTTCCCCTTGGGTTTGGGCTTGGGATTTGGGCGGAGTTGTTCACAGGGGTTTGAGCGAAACGGGACTGCTGCGCGGCTCGTTTGCGCGTGTTTAGATCGGTGCATGCGGTGTCGTGGCCGCTCGCTCTGGCCCGTGGCAGAGGGTTCAGGTTCAAGGCCGATGATCGGCACCAGCCGATGATCGGCAGCAACCGATGATTGGCACCAGCCGATGATCGGCAGCAACCGATGATCGGCACCGTCGGGGTTCCGCTTCGACGGGCTCGGGGTTCCGGTCTCCTGAGTCGGTGATTTTTTGTAAACGAGCGGGACGCGCTTACAGCGCTTGTCTCAAAAATGGGCATATACCCGGGCCTACGCTCGCCCTTCGACAGGCTCAGGGATCGCTCAGCCCGGGCTTTTACATGACAGGCTTTCAGCCCTCAGGGGCCGTAGGAATTGGCGCGCCAGTGACAAGTGGGGTGAAAGATAAATCCGCGGTCAAAAGCTACCGCCCCTCCGGGGCGTGCCTGAGGGGTCTGGATACCGGGGGCTTTAAGGGGCAGAGCGGAGCTCTGAGCGCGCCCCGGCTACTTTCGGGCAGGCCCGTCGGGCCAATTCAGGCAGCGACTTTACGCGCGGAATAATCTTTCGGGACACTAGTGTAGTGTCACGCAAGTTTCTTGCATAAAGCGCCGACCTTTCCCAGGATGCGGTCTGCCGTTGCCGTCCAGCGAAAGGGCTTTGGGGTCTGGTTGTGATTTGCAATGTAGGCTTCGATAGCTT